>Ga0209700_101234_pt1 | contig 52415 bp, 20 predicted proteins | sample SiratroredBW_FD_187528 | JGI IMG/M metagenome (GOLD analysis project Ga0209700, IMG submission 187528) | Root nodule microbial communities of legume samples collected from California, USA - Siratro red BW (SPAdes) (version 2) | ecosystem: Host-associated > Plants > Roots > Nodule | place: USA...
CTAGTATGTAAAAAAAAAAAAAAAAAAACACTTCACTTACTTTTTTATTATCGATACACATTTTTTCTCAATTAAAATGAAAAACATATTGTCATTAAAATTTTTTGATTGATTATATTTTATTACATCACAAGAAAAAAGGGTGTGATGTTAAAGAGAAAAGACAATAAAAAAATTAAATAGTTTATAGATATTTTAGAACAAGAATAACACATCACTTCTTATATAGGCAATAGGGTATAAGAAGGGTATAAGAAGGGAATAGTAGCAACAAAAGAGTGCTTCAGAGTTAGGGTTTGAGAACCAATTTGCGAACCCTAATTCCTTCATTTCCCTTTTCCATGGCGTCCCAAGGCAAAAGAGGTGGAATATCGCTTCCTGACAGGCCCAGCAATTCCAGCTCCGTCCTCGCCAAGATCTCGCGCTCCTCCATCGTCGTCCGTGGTAAGGAGGCAGCCGGCGACGCCGCCTTCGTGGCCAAGAAGCTCCTCCGGAGCACCGGCAAGGCGGCGTGGATCGCTGGCACCACCTTCCTCGTCCTCGTCGTCCCTCTCATCGTGGAGATGGACCGCGAACAGCAGCTCAACGAACTCGAGCTCCAACAGGCCAGCCTCCTTGGCACCCCTGCCCCCAAATAAAGCGAGGTTTTTTTAGATCCGCTCCTTCCTTTTGAAGCCACTCGCTGCATGCGCTAGGGTTTCCGCTTCCAATAATTTTATCTTTCTAGATTTTGATAAGAAAAAATACTTTCTTTGAGAAGTTTTGTGTATTCTTACGATTGATACTGTCATTAGTTGTTAAAACGCGGGTTGCTGAGTGTAATTTGCCTGCTGTTTTTAGTAGAATGGTTATGTTTCACTATGCATTGAGCTGGTGCTGCCTTACTTTTTTTCTGTGATGAACTTCAGAAGGGCTTCGTGTGCTGAATATAATGATATTTGGGTACAATTTAGATCGCATTTCACAGGTTTAGGTTTAGACTTGTCGTATTGAAGATCAAACTTAATTATTGTTTTTCGCTGTTTTTTTTTGGGGTATTGTTTTTTAAACACGCTTCTGTAGTTTATGATTTGGTGGTTGTGCTTGTTCTCGTACTTTTTGCAACTTTTCAAGAGTAGTTTTGGCTACAAATGCTTCAAATTGGGAATTAATATGAAAAGGGAAGATGCTCGGAGACATGAGGAGCCTGAATTATTCTGTTGATTGTGGGGCGCTGTTAAATTCTTTCACATTACACAATAAACCAAGGGATTGGGTCGAGTCAAATCAATAATGTGAAGTTATGATCATTTGTGTGCCTGGTCATGGTATCATGTTTGGTTTTGGTGGCTTCTTAGCATCTTGGTGAGTTCCTCCAAACCTAGAATGTAGAAGCATCCTATTATTGGATCTAGATCTTGTAACCTTGGGTTACTCTTAGACAAGGTGGTTCTACCTTTTCTTACCTGGATAGGGTGGTTGTGTTTTTAGGGTCTGGTTGAGCACAAGCTAGAAGTGCATTTGAAAGCTTCTCCATTGGAAATATAGAGCTTTTTCCAGCAGAGAAGGTTTTTCAAAAGCATTTATAGTTTTAAACAGGCTCTTAATATTTTATGTTTTTGTGACATGATCCTAAGTCTAGTTTCATTTTCTTCTATTTTTCATTTTTTTTTATCCATAAATCTTTCATGATGACCTGTCAAATTCAAACTGCTTCCTCTGACTCAATGAAGCTCTGCCATCTTGTACCCAAACCCATCTTGTACGCGGTTTGGTTGATGCATTCTGATGGCCCAGTAGTTTAGACGCTGATGGTGCATTCGTTGATGAATGTTTATTCGTGTTGGTTCATATGTTTTGGAATATGAGAAAATGGTGGATAGGAAGTCTTATGCATCCTCCTGCAGGGTGGAAAATAACCCACGGTTGGAGCATTTGACGGAATATGGTTCTTCTGTTTTCTAAGATCAACTTGATCTCTCATGTAATGGAATAACGTTAACCGAAATTTATTAGTTTATCAGCACCGGTGCACCGTGTCTGTCTGCTTGCAACTTTTTCTTACACCGTGTCTGAAAATATTATTTTGAAAAACGTTTATGAAATAGTGTTCAAAAACTAAAATAATTTTTTGAAAATATAACTGATTTTGAAACTACATATGTACGACTGCTGGAATGAAGACAGCTCTCAACAGTACATGAATCCTATGACACGATGCTAGCGAAGTGAAGAATAAAGATAGGCAATGTATAACATTCTAATCGGAAATCTTAACTTTCAGGGAAAGGGATACTGCGATTCTTAAACGTTAAACTGTAATCATGATAGAAAAAAAGGGGGGAAAAAGAACTCTACATTTATTTGGATAATGGGTAAAGAAATTTTAGAAAGGTAATTATTTGTATATAGAAAGTAAAATACGTTGTTTGGAAAGAGAATTTAAAAAAATGAAATAGTTAAATTTATAAGAGAAATTTGATTACATAAAGTTAGAAAATTTTAAATTTTATTTAAAAGTGAGAAAATTTTCATATATTTCCATCTTTTAGATTTATGTTTCTTTCTTTAATATTCTCTTTCGAGTTCAATCTCGACTGGGACATTGTTGATTTATATTTATTTGAGGTGTTATTATTTTAGTTGAAATGTTATTGGTTTGAAATCATTTGTTGTATCAACTTGTTTCATGCCTTTTTATGTGTGTTTATTATTTTTTTAAACTTCTATAAAATTTTCTTCAAAATCCAAATCACTATCAAGTGTCATGGCTCTTCCTCAAACCAAATCATGTGTCCCACTACTCTTACATAAGCATTACAAATTAGGCAGTTTCTTTTCGTTTAACACTCGCATGCACCTTAATAAATATGTATGGTTCAAATTCAACAATTTAAAATATATTTTTTATTTAGTATTCAAAAAGTGTATTCTTTGTTAATTTCACAATTCAAAAATCTAAAACATAAAACATTTTAATGAAGTGTACGCTGAGATTATAGGGTAAAAAAAAAGAAATAACTTACAAATTATTATTGACATCATACATAAACAAATCTGTGGGGTGTTACATTTTTGAGGGACAAAAGGAAAAGCAAAAGGTGAAATGGCCCCCAAATGCAAGATTGAATACAACTTTTAAGATAACTAAGAACAAAATTGCAATTATGCAGCAATAAACGCTACACTATAAGCTTCTAGATAAAGTGTTATTCCTACTACATTTGCCAAGATACACGTATAAAAAGTGTGCACTCATACATTATCCTCCAAAAAATAATTCCCAACCTACGACAACCACTTCAATCGATCATTTACACGTTTAATTAATTTATTTTAAAAGTACGACGAGATAAGCATTCTAACACGTTCAATTTTAAAATCTTACTCGGAGAAGCCACTATAGTTTTTCTTATCTAAATAAAAGAGTTCCACGGTAGGGACAAAGGTGAGAGATCTATCACACGCCACCTAGGATCATATGTCCCACATTTCACTTTCTAAAATCATGCTACTTATGATTCACCCATCTCAAAAGCACATCAATTATGGAAAACCAAAAATACACTGATAATTATGGTTTAATTTATTACATTTGATTCCTAACTTTACAAGTCTTCAAGTATATTCATATAAGATGTTATATACTTGCATGTAGATAAACTCTATATGAACCACTAGGCATGCATGATATATGCAGTCCAATTGTTAATACTTTTCACCTGTTTTCTTCATCAATGACCTGAGAAATGACAAACAAGCAATTAAGAAACCAAAAGCTGCACACCCTCCCACTGCAAGAGCTATAGTCTTCTGTGTCTCTTGTTGCCCCACTGATCCTGATCCAATCAAACACACAGTTCATTATTATTATTATTATTAGAATCTTCTGTCTCGAGACATGCACACAACAACAACCATAAGGTGCAAATCTTGTGCAAAAGACACCTCATCCTCCTACCAAGATCCAATGAATCCCTTCATCAACCCCACTTCTAAATTCACTAATGAAATTAGGCTCATTTTTCAAACTAAGAACTTGTACCACTTCACAACAAATATAATATTATACGTCACACATTTACATTGCACCTTTTCACCATATAAAGAAAAACATGTATACTACTTTGCTAAAATCCCTATAAGTTCATTGTGATTTAGCCAAGAAAGCAAAACTGAAAATTGGCATGCATCTTTTACTAATCTCGAATACCAAGTAGGAAATTGCACCAAATAAGGAAAAGAAGATATTTTCTCTGTTACTCTACCTGCAGAAGATGACCTTCCTTCCTTAGGATAAAAGCTGTAGCTAATGAAGCATTTCTGTAGATAAATTTGTGCAGAAACAGAGTCACCACACTGAGCTTTGGCTTGATCCTCAGCACTCTTCACACAATCCCCACAATCATCTTCGGCCAAATCACCCTCACACTGCCCCAACACATAGAGAGACTGATAGCTCCCTGTGTAAAACAAGTTCCCACCATTTTTCACACCACTTTCCACCATACCAAATGCCGAGTCCCTTCTCTCGTCAAACCCTTCATCATCACTATCTTTCTTGGACCCGCAAACCTTGTAAAGCAATTCAGTCTCAGGCACCTGCTTGAACCCAACAATTTCATACCTCAGGTAGCATCCAGTAAGCTGAACTCGCGAAGCTACCACCTTGCCACACAAGTTTTCAAGCATGCCAGGAATCTTGCTCACGCAGTCGTAGCAAGCAGCGTTTGAGAGGTCCCCTCGGCATTGGTACAGACCCATGATCACATTCTGGCCTTCTCCACAGGTTGTGGTGAAAAAGGCCTTTTTTTCAGATTGTGACACCAAAAGATCCAAGAGGGATTTCAGGTTCTGTGAGTATATCCCAGATGGGTCCTGTAGTTTCTGCTCTGCACAGCCCTTGAAAACCAGGTTTGTGTTATCTGCATCTGACATGGGAAGATGAAGGAACCAGAAAACAGTAAAGAAAAAAAGAAATGGGATTCTGATCATACCCATTTGAGGAATTAAACAAAAGGAAGTTCTTTCTTTTCCTTTTTGGTGTGTGGATTTCTATATCTCACATAGTCCAAGGTTGTTTTTGTGATTCTCACTTTTATATAATGTTACCATTGTTGTTCATCTTGAAGTGATGAATCAGAGGTTAATTAAACATTAGCTGGAAGTGGTTTATTCTGTTTCAAGCTGTTCAATGTGATTGCATGAAAATTTTGACTGGAGCGTGTGAAGAAAAAATTGTTGAAGGCATTAACTGAACTTCTAATACTGATAACTTTAGAGTCACAGAAAAACCGTGTTCCAGGTTGCCACCGACTCTGAACTTATGACATATTATATAATATATATATAATCAATTTCAGAAGAGTTTAGTTTAAGATAATTATTAATAAAGTTAATGGTTTTATTACGTTAATTTATAATTGAATGATAAAGGAGAAGAAAATACAAAACTATTAGCAAATAATGTTTAGTTAATCAAAGCCAACTGTTATAAACGTTTCAATCTTTGTAAAAAACTGTAAAAGCAGGAAGTCAAACCGAGTAAGAACAAGATAAATTATCTTAATACAAATTATAAAATATATATATATATATATATATATATATATATATTTTAAAATGTAATCATGCACGATATTAAGTGACATGCCTATTTCTTCCTACTATAGGTTATCAAAACTAATTTTCCATTCAAAAATATCTATGGGAATTTTCCATATTTAAAAAGCATTGTGTAACCCAAAACTAAAGTAATTAAAATAATTATTTGTAGCTGTATTCATTAAAATATATTTGATTTTTGAAATAAGGTTAGTACCTTTAATAAATTTTAGTCACGGTAAAAGAAGTATAGTCATCTAAGTTTGTACAAATTCTGATAAAAAAAATAGAGGGTTTGTAGCATGCTATCAATCATTTGTTCAATAAATCTACTTTTTTTAGATCGATTTTATTTTCTATCGTGTAAATAAATCTCAGTTAGATACATAAAAAAGTTCAAACATTTTTTGAATAAAAATATTAAATGAATTAGTTATGTAATGGGGCAATAAATCAGAAATATATTTTTACAATATTGTAAAATTCAAATTTTGATACATTAAAGTTTTAAATCATATTATGATTAATAATGTTAAGGGTAAATTTAAAACGGCATTAAAAATTTTATTTGAGTATGGTAAAACTTTCATTTCAGAAGAATTTTAATTTACGTATAATTAAATTTAAAAAAAAAATCTCTACGAACATAATTTTAGAAATATTTTGAAAGCATGTTCTAAACAAAATATTATTTTTTTCTTTAATATAATTAAAGTAAGTTTTTGGACTTGGTTTAACCTTTTTTTACGTAACTTCTCTTCACAAAGTCTTTTCATCTCTCAACCATATTATCCATTTCTATAAATCCTTTTATACTATTTCTCATCTTCTCCAATAATTAATTAAAAATGTTGTTATCTTAATTTTTTTATTATTTTGATGATTTTTTCTAAGTCCCTAAACGTGTTGATGCATTTTACATTTTTTGTACTGTTTAGAATACAAACAATTTATACATAAGAGAAATTACTTGGCAGGTGATTTTCTTGGTTGGCAGCTGTGTACCTCTGCTCATCTTAATTTCGTTATTAGTTTTCTGCATAGATTATTTGAAAATGGTTAATGTTTAAGTTTCTTTATCATGTGGGGAAAACGTTTTAAATTAATTACATAATAAAGGATAATTAAATTATGTATTAAATTTTAAAAATTCTTAAAACTTTGTCTAATAAATGCAGAAAGCTGTAATTTATATTTGACATTTGTTAAACAATTTTTTTATGAAAAAATGTTAAATGGAACTTTTAAGTTTTTAGACATGTTTAAAATGTTGTTCAAAATTTATTTTTGTAAATTTTCTTTTTGGGATATACAAATTAATAACATGCAATATAAGAAAAAAAGGATTAAAGAGATTTACATACATCACTTCGTCTGACAATCTATATTATATTCAGTTCTTAATAAATATGATTAAGGTTTCATTAATTTATATTAACTTTGCAAATTACAAAAAAAATATAATTTAGACCAATAACTTCTATTTTAAAATGAGCATGATTTAGAATGTGATAACTCTTACCTAAGATCGAGTATATTTTAGAATACAATCACTCATGGCTATGACTGATTATATTTGAAATGTAGTCACTTTTTATTAAGATCGAGTATTTTCTGAAACACAACTACTCTTGGTTAAGATCGATTATTTGTTTGACTACTAAATCTAAGTATTATTTTGAACTACTACTAAATCTAATATTATTTTAAACTACAACCACTCCTACTTAAACTTGAGTAGTATTTGGACAATAGTAACTTCAGACTAAAACACTTTGATTACATAAAAGTTGTGATCTAAATGATTACAAGCTTTGCTCACTAGAGAGAGTTCATTTCCTAAGACAAATATAATATTGAGCACACTTATCTAAATAATTATAAAAGCAAACAATGTTCTTTCTCATAAATACAAGCTTAAGAATTGCTCTATATTACAAGAGCTTGTTCTTGTTCTTACTGAGAGAGTATTGTCAACCTTCATTTTTCACAAAAAGACCTTCTTTAGAGTTACAAAGAAAGGAGTCACCATAAATTCTTTTTGAGTTGTTGTGAGGTTTATGAGCCTTTCTTCTTGTTGACATTCATTTACCATTAATGTGCGTGACTTCTTTGCGAAACTCCTATGATACATGACATGAATTATTAGGTCTAAACAATGTTTTTAGGGCATTGTGCTAGTTCATATAAAGTTGGCTAACTCCATACCACTAGCATTTTGTCTTTTCAGAAGAATTGTTTATGTGGATAAGTTTTAAGCACACTTTCCAAAAGATCATGATGTTGACATAATGTTGTGATATATTCTTGAAAAAAAAAGGAAGAAACGAATATTTCCTACACTAATAAACATAAGTTTGACTTAAACATAAAATTCTCAAGGCGTGCGTATGTTAGAAGATGTATACTTATCTATCGTTTATCTAAGAAAAAAATTATTAAACAAAATCTACATATTTAGGTTTGTTCACAAACATTTGTTTAGGCAAATGACTATTAGACAAAATTAGTTTGCATCTTTTTAGGCTAAAAGAAGTCACTTGTGTTTTATGAAACACAATGCTTATAAATATATATTTTACACTCTATTGTTTAAGCACAAAATTAAAAATCAAACAATGGGTCTATTGAACTTTAATCTAACATTATGTAATATAAAGTTCCATGTGACTTTTGATTTTGTTCAAAGCCACTTTGTTGAATCGTTCTATAAACACTTATAGAGATTCTCCTTCTATTGTCAAATATTCATCGATGCAATGAAAGTTAAGTGGTGAGGTTTATTTGTGACAGACTACATGTTTAGTTTTGCTACCGACGTGTTGAATTTTGCTACCGACATGTTAAAATAATATATAAATATGTAGATAGTTGTGTTAATTAACTCAATGTCATCACCTGAGCGACTTAGGAAAAAAAAATTTGTAATGTAGTGTTATCTTGGATGATGTACACATCTATATGTTTATCATAGTCAATAGTTTATTTGTAATGATTGTTTATAGTCTTTTCCAACTTGGAGAGTGGACAATTTTCATGATCTCTTCTATAAATGAGTGTTAATAAGACCTACTTAATGACAATTTTCATAAAATATGATATTATATTTCAATTTCTCTAACCATCATTCTGTTTTGTGTGTAGGTGTGAATAGTTTGAAGATTTCAACTCCTAACTCTTCCTCCCTATATATTTAATATTAGTAAGATGTAAGGTTTATAGATTTTCTTCTAACTTTTTTTTGTATGGATATTTTCCCATCTTAACACATATATATCTTTTTAGTGTTTTGTTTATTTAATTTAACTAATTATGTTTTGAACTATGTGTTTACAGAACACTTATTATTTATTATATTTTTATTTATTTATATCATATTAATATAGTTGAATTTGTCTTAATTGTTTTTATAAAGATTAAGGTCATTAACACCTTATTTGATAAGTTTTTTTTATATTGTTTTATATATATTTTTACTTCCTCATTTCAGACACTCTTTTAATTTTTTTATTGGATGAATATGTTTACAAAAATATTTAAACATTAAAATTAATGATAAAGTCACTTAAAATTTAAATTAGAAAGATAAATATATAATAATAAATAAATTTCTAAGTCATTATAATATTTAATTAGTATCAATATCATTAATATCATTATATATAATGAAGATGTTTTGAATTAGATAATTAGCATAATTAAAAATTTATAACTAATTAAATTTTCGTTTGAAAAATACTTTTTTATTATATCTTGCACAATGTGTTAATATTTGTTTAAAAATATTAAAACAGAAATATTGGATGAAGAATATAAAACTTATTTTATCATATAATAAATATATAAGATATTTTATAATAGCACATTTTTACATATTTTTATTGGTCATACTTTTAAACCTGTTGAACTAACTTTCATCACTAACGATAAGAATAATCAATCTGGTGATTACAAATTTTAAGGATATGTGAATTAAATATTTTTTAAAACAAGTTAAGAAATCACCAGTATTAAATTTTTAAAAACTTTTTTATTTACGTGATTATATTATATAATAAATAATTCAAATATAAAAGTATATAATTTTAATCAACCGTGACACCACTTCAAAATATAGTCTTAAATTTTGTTTATTACATTTAGATATAACCTTTATTTTATTAAATTACATACATTTAACTATAAAATCATATGATGTTAAAAAAATCAAGTTGATACAAATTTTAAAAAAAATGAAGAACTTACATTAATATTTTTAGAAAATTAAAAGATGAAACTGAATTTTGTAAAAAAGAGATTTATTTTTTGAAAAATTAACCTAAATATTTTTATCCAATATTTTAAAAGATTCCCGTGACCAAAATACTGAGAAATAATAAAAGAGAAAAGACCGGTGAAAAGCTTGGTGCAGTTAACCAAGGAGTCCCATTTCTTCTCTTTCTCCCCTCTCACCAAAATCAAAAATTATGATCAGCATTTAGAAATGCAATTCTAACCTTTCTCCCATTTCTTTTTCTAATCTCTATTCCACCTTTTCTGGTGGTTCTCTCACTTTTCTCTCCAGACCCATTCTCTCGCTCTTCTCATTCCTCAGTGGAAAAGCTTTCGATTCTCTCTTTTCTTTCAGTTAAGTTACTCTTTAAAAATTCTTCTTCATCAATTTTCTTCCTTTTGTTTATTCGGTGAAAAGAATATTGTTTATGGTTCGAAACGATTTTCTTTCACTTTCATGTTTTGATTGTTGGAGTGAGCCTTAAGTTTCGGCTTGTAAGATCATCAACATCTGTTTAGTGCGAATACTCGGTTGCATGTTCTTTCTTTGGGAGGTTTTAGTTAGGGTTTTAGTGTGACAGTATGTGTAATGTACATTGTGTTTTTTCAAAATTTAACTCAAGGTTTTCAGTGTGTTTCTGTGTTCTTTCACTCATCTTATTACACTTAAGTTTGTGTGTCCTTTTTTCTCCCCTCATTTTGTATGAGGAGCATGAATCATCTTCACTGTTTCTTTCTCTTTGAATTTCAAGTTTAGAAGTGAAAGATTACAGAGATGGGGAGGTTGAAATATTAACTTGACTCATTGATTCCTTTGATTTGTTGCTGATAAAAAAAATGATTCCTTTGGTATTTTATTGTAAGCACATAAACCTAGAAAGTTTCATATTCTAATGCCTACTGCAGGCTTTCTTATTAGAAAAAAAATATTGATGGTATGGAAAATTGTATTTCTATGTCAGGATTGGTAGTTTTCTTATCATTTAGTTTCTTTTCTTATTTTTTGTCTGAATTTTTACTAATGTACCTGATTTTTTAATTATTGAAAAGCTGAATAGCTAATATTTCAGTGTTCTCCGAGCATCTTCTTTCGAAGTCACAGCCAAAAAATGTTTTGGTCAAATAGCTTAATTTCTCATAAATTGTGTTTTTGTATTTCTATTTTCAGAAATCTTTGAAATTGGGGGGTGTTCATCTGTGGGAAAAGTAATTGCTAGCTGATTATAAATGGCACCAAATAAAAGAGTGTTAGCGGCCTATCGTGCAATGGGAGGTCTTGGAATTGATGAATCGACAGTGAAATCAGCGTTAAAGAAACTTCTCAAAGTGTTTGATAAAAACTGGGAACTTATTGAGGCAGAGAACTATAGAGTTCTAGCGGATGCTATATTTGAGGAGGACGATAATATGGTGTGTTTTCCACTTTATATGTTTTCTCTCTAACTCATGTGAATGCATGTTCTGTTTTTTCTGCATGTTTACTTCCATTGTTGGATCTTATTAAACAGGTGCCCGAACTGAAAAAGAAAGTCCAGTCTGACGATGTACATAGCACTCCTCATCCTTTGTCTGACCAGGAATATGAGACAGAGTTTGAAGAGGCTCAGATAAATATTGAAAGAGCCCAACCTTTAAAAAGGTTGCGATTAAGAGGCCAAGAGAGTCAGCCTTTGCATCCTCTGACTAACAGTACCACCAGCCCTCCTTCAAAAAGGCCTAAATTAGAAGATAATACACTACACCAGGGTTCTTCTGGGAAGAAACCTCAAAACAAACCAGAATCATCTGATGGGAACCTAAGGATTGAAGCACCGCCACTTCGACCACCAGATGACATTGTTGACAAGGGAAAGCAACCTGCATCAACTCAAGTTTTGCAAAGAGGAAGAAAACTTACCTCTGGAACATCGTCCCCATCCACACCATCCAAAGAACCAACAATTGAAGCTGGGAAGTTTCTGTTGCCAAACAACATGATGCCTCGTACTCAGGCACTTATCATACCCAAGGATGAGCCTGTTGATGAAGTGCCTGATTACGAAATGCCCATTGCAGTGATTCCTCCTGGTATTGGATGGATTATTCCCCTCATTGATTTTTTTTTTTCTTTTTTTCTGTTGTGTTTAGTGGCATGGCACATTTTTGCAACTGCTATGTTTGGATTATAGTTTGCAAAACGTGGCTTCCCTCGTCTGACAAGCAATTTTTTTCTCACTTCCATTCAGCCCAAAAACATTTTCAAACACAATCTAACCGTGGTTTGCCAAACATGTTAGTTGTGGTTGAAACTGTATCTGTACTCACCAAATCTCAAGGTTTGGAATTTGCAAACTGCAGCCAAGTATGGTGCAGTATTTGCTTGTTAGTATTGTGTATTAGAGGGTAACTGTTTTCTTACATAAGTACTGGAAAAATCTTTAATGCTACCGTTCCTCACAAGAATATAGAAGACAATTTGCAAATTTATTTTGGTGTTTGCATAATTGCAATTTGCATTACATTTGTTTTCAATTCAACTGATAGAAGTAAGCCACTGGCCACTCTATACGCTCTTACTTTCATAAAAATAACCAAGTATTTGTTGTTTTATGGCTTCTAGATCTGATTTTTCTCTACACATGCATAACCAGGGTTATTTCTGTCTCAAATATTTTTTAATAACTATGTTGTCATTTTTTAGTTATTATGTTGCCAACTAACATTCATTATGTGAAGAGTTTTTTAATTGTTTTTCTTCCTCTCAGAACCGTCAAGTGAAAGGGACTCGTCATTGAAGAATGGTGTAGCTGGAAAGCATGCTAGCCATGTTACTGTGACATCATCAGAATGCAGGGATGGAGTTAGGAATGAAGATGCCATTCCTACCTCAAATGAAGAAGCCACTTGTAATGTAGAGATAGCCTCATCAACTCTTGGAGAGGTAAAACTATCTTTGAGCTGCAGCTCAGCACTTTGGGGATCAAATTTTCACATGCCTAGTCAAGATGAACTTATAGAAATGATGGAGGAGAAATGCCTGCGTTCATATAAAATTGCTGACCCAAATTTCTCTGTTAAGAAATTGTTGAGGGATCTATGTGATTGCATGTTGAAATTCAGAAATAACTCTAATAATGATCCAGAAGAAGGTTCTATACTAAGATCCAATGTTGATGTCTCGGAGGAACCACAAGATGTCTCGAAGGAACCACAAGAACCTGGCACACTGAGTGTGGTAAGAAACAAAGATTTGGACATGGTTTCTCATGTTTCAAATGAACCCATCAATGTTAATCCTTCTGCTGCATTGGCTTCTCCCCGAAGTTTCTGCTGTCTTGCTGACCTGAATGGTGTGAACGATGCTGTCTTGGGTTCCAAGATGGACGAAACAACGAATGATTTTTCACAACGTAATGTCAGGAAGGAGCTGGAAGATTCTATCTCTCCCAATTCACATAGTTTAGTGGTTGTTCCGCAGCATCAGCTGACAGCTGATGATATGAGGTCCATTTATGATGTTAGTGACCTTACAAAAGGAGAAGAAAATGTTGAAATTCCTTGGGTGAATGAATATACTAATGATTTCCCACCATCTTTTAACTACATACCCCAAAACCTTGTGTTCCAAGATGCTTATGTTAACATTTCTCTATCACGTGTTGGCAGTGAGGACTGTTGTTCAACTTGTATGGGCAATTGTGTCTTGTCCATACCCTGTGCTTGTGCAAATAAAACTGGTGGTGAATTTGCATATGGTTCACAAGGCCTACTGAAGGAACAATTCTTGGAAGAGTGCATTGCCATTGGTCGCAATCCTCAAAAACATTTCTTTTATTGCAAAAATTGCCCACTTGAAAGATTTAAGAATGACGGTGGCTTAGAACCTTGTAAAGGACACTTAAGGAGGAAGTTTATTAAAGAATGCTGGAGCAAATGTGGCTGTGGGAAACATTGTGGAAATCGGGTTATCCAGCGAGGAATGACTTGCAAATTGCAGGTTGGTGTTTAAGTAATCCTTTCACTTGTAAACAAATGGTTTTTTCTTCCATGTTGATGAACAATTTATTTTCTTAATTTATATCTTTATTGGGTGTTGTGAAACTGCTTTATCTAATAAATCTATGAAGCATAGGTGTTTTTCACTTCAGAAGGTAAAGGATGGGGTCTTCGTACCTTAGAGGACCTGCCTAAAGGTGCATTTGTATGTGAGTTTGTTGGAGAAATTTTATCCATTAAAGAGTTGCACGAGAGGAACATGAAATGCACTGGAAATGGGAAACATACATACCCAGTACTACTGGATGCAAATTGGGATTCAGGATATATGAAGAACAAAAAAGCTCTATGCTTGGATGCAGCTTCGTTTGGCAACATTGCTAGGTTCATCAATCACAGGTATTGTTATAAATTTGTCTCCCAAGTTTCGGGAATAGGCAAGTGGACAAGAAATATATTGAACCAATTATGAGCCTCAAAATGTTGAAACCCAACAGCTTTAACAATGGTTACCATGTTTTAAGCAGACTAGCTTTTCCCTTTATAACATGTCTATGAAAATGTCAGTTTTTTCTCGGTAAAATTTCTTACTACTATATTTCTATTGACATTACTTGATCGTGCTGTTTATTGATGTTGAGAAAAACTAAAGACAAATATTCATTTATATAGTTGTTCGAATTATTATTTGTATAGCCAAATATATTTACATTCATTTTTGAAATCTGATGCTTCATAAAAGGAATATGCAAGCTAATCATAATAAGACAATTGTTGTGGGTGGTTGGCTTTCAGGAAAATGTCATCAAATTTGGTAATTATTTATGATTTATATAAACAAGACAAATAACTTGAGTTTCATTTTGATGCATGTCACTTTGGGGTATATGTCATTAAACTTAATTATTTATGGTTTATACTAACTTGAAATTTGACTTTAATGCAGGTAGTTCACATTGTTTGTAACGCACGCCCTTCTAATTATCAGAGGGGAAAACATTTTTCAAATAACTGTTATGAATAAGAAATATTTTGTGTTAGATAAAATGTGCAATAGAAGAGCTCCAACAGAATTAGGTTAGGGTGGTCGAATAATTTAATCCAAGTACAGAGTAATAATTGCATGGGAATAAACTGTACCTTTTTCCATTGGAATGATTCAGATGTTTGATTGTGTATGAAGATAGTTTGATACTTGTCATTATGTTCTTTGTAGTTTCAACTTTCATTAAAGAGTGTCTAAGCAGACATTTGGCACATTACTTGGAAATTGAAAATTTAGAAAAAGTTATAGTGATTATATTTCATTTTTCCAGATGTTTTGATGCAAACTTGGTTGAGATCCCAGTTGAAGTTGAGGATCCTGGTTGTTATTACTATCATGTGAGAAGTTATTAAATCTTTTAGTTTCATCTGTAGATTTTAGTAGCTTTTTTTTTTTTGCATGGTGGACTATTGAATATCTTTCTTACTGATGCTTTTGTGTTAAAATGTGCAGTTTGCTTTTTTCACTTCTAGAAATATAGAAGCATATGAGGAGCTAACGTGGGTGAGTAAGTTTGTTAACGTAATATAAATATCAATTCTTTGTGGTGCATATCAATTGCCCTTTTTTGACTACCAAGCATGATAGCAATGACTATCGAAGTCGAGATAATTTTTATATATTCATGGTAGAAATTTTTTGGTAGTTTTGTAGGTGCTGGCTTAACCAATGCTATGTAATATAATGTTTGGTGAACGGTTATGTGAATATCTTTAATTTTTTGTCTGGCTTGTTAGTGTCTCTTTTTTGTTCAAGCAGGGAACAAATTAGCATCAGCTATCAAGGTTGAGATAATTTGTTTTATTCATTGCAGAAATTATTTGGTAGTTTATGGCTATTGAATTAATTGGGTAGTTGGCAGACCATTGAGAATGGTTATACTGATTTGTGTCTTCTCGTTTTCTGTAGTTCACTTTATGCAAAATCATTTAATTAATCTTGGAATCAATTTTTCTCTTTAAAAGCTAATGTGTTTCTGCAGGATTATGGCATTGACTTTGATGATGATGATCATCCTATCAAGCTGTTCCAGTGCAATTGTGGTAGTAAATTCTGCAGGCATATGAAGAGATCAAACAGTAAGTTCATTCTGCAGCTATTGTATCACTCATCTGCAAATTTCTTTTCACTTTCCAACACTAACAATGTGATCCTTCATCTTTTATTTGTGCTTTGACAATTCCTATCTTAATGCTCACCAATTTGTTGCAGTATTTTCTTTTGTATAGTCTGTTTCATATTTCAGCGCCATAAGCCCAGCCTATAATGATAATTATAAATATAAAACTCCTCTCTGTTTTGGTTTGGGGTTCTATTGGATAGTTGCTATTCTTCTTTCAGCACGTCAGTATCTGATCTGGGTCATTTAATATGGAACTATTCTTCTTTCAGCACGTCAGTATCTGATCTGGGTCATTTAATATGGAACCATATTATAGTTATCGAAATCTAGGTCCAGTTTTGTTTCCTGATATGATTTTGTACTCTTAGGAATCATATCCTCTGCAATGTTATACTTCAGAATGATATTCCCATAAGCATGTTTAGTTGGTATTCAATAATTTAAGATAGAGTTAAAATTTGTTAGTTAAAAATTGAAAGAGGAAAAGAAAGCTAGAAGAATGCAGTGAGAATAAGTAGTTATTGTAGACAATGGCTTTCATATCTGGGGCAATATGAGATACCTACACCATTTTCATGAGGGTGTAGTTATTTCCGTAACTTCTCAGAATTCTCGGGAATGAAAGGAGACGTGTAATAAACATCCCCTTGGTATTACTTTAAAAAAGATAATGTGGAAAGCGTGATTTTTAATTGAAGAATTTTTAGGTTGTTCTCTGCTTTCATAACGTCATGCTTTATGCAGCTTTTTCTAGTAATTAGACTCTGCACATTTACCTTGCAAAGTAAACTTTTGAATTTACTTAAGCTGCTTGCTTTATTGAAAAAGTGATGAGGCAACTTGCTGGCTTTCCTTGCTGTGCACATACCTTATTTTCTGCTTAGTTATTTTATCATGGATTCTGCCGCAAATCTAATCCAATTCTAATGGATGTGGTACAGATATTGATTGAATCCCTTATGAACAAAACTAGGATTTTAGAATAGATTTGAGCTTTTGATATACCCAACAACATAGTCGGGGAATGAGCTCATTAGTGTGATTAGAAGTTAAAAATAGTTAGTTAGGAACTTGGCTGCCTATCTTCTTAAGGATCATAAATCTTTTGCCCATATGAGTGCTCTATTTGTGTGACGACAAATTTTTGTTTGTAGCAACTTTATGCTGGCCTATATTGCTGTTTTCAAAACAACTTTAATCGACAGTTTGATTCGAGCATTATGCAAAACTCATTTCTGAGGGGTCATGGAGGAATTATGGTGGATAAGACATGTTAATGAGTGGGAAACGATGAATCATTTGGATGCATGTTAATGGTAGAAAACTATGTAGCAAGTATGGGGGGCTTTTTGTGGCTATATATTTTCTTTATTCAACTATTTGAGGTGTGTTTGGTATGAGCCTTCGTTCTTATTGTGACTTGTAATGTCGGTAATGAATTCCAGTTTTTTTCGTATGTAGGATCTAATAGATCTGCGTCAATTTCCGGATGATAAGTCCTTTCTCCGTAGAGCCAATTTTGATGTCTCGCCGCGCTTCGACGAGTTGTGGTGCCTTTTTTTTGGTTAGTGGATGGTTGACATTTTGTACAGATCTTTGAAAATTATTATGGGCATTCATGGCCTACGAAAGTAAAGACCGAAGTGGAGGTTAGCCACAAAAAAAGACGGTTAGGCAGTAGTGGAGGTGAATATGTAGTTTATAGCTGTAGCGCATGTAGGGCTTCGAAATCTCCTGTTAATATTAACGTACTATGTGTTGGAATTTCATGTTAGAATTATATGGCTTTTGTTTCAAGTTATTATTGATACTATTTTGTTGCAGCACTTTGTTTATCTGATATCATTACATTGTATCACTTTTATCTCTTTTTCGTATAGAAGGTCATACGAATGTACTGCACACCTAGCATCGTTGTATCGGTAAGCAAAATATTGCTAGTGTACTTGAAAGATGGGTGGTTTTGTTTTTTTGTTTTTTTTTTTCTAAATAAATTGATTTTAATTTCAATGTAAATAATTTTACGCAGTGTAATTTTTATATAATTTTTGTAGTAGTGTTGATAACAGTTGCTATATGTCATCTTTGATAAGAGTTGCTATATATCATCTTTGATAAGAGTTGCTATATATCATCTTTGATAAGACATACAATTTGGGCGTTTTAATTAAATTTATTAATTGTTTAATTCTACTGGTTAATCTTTTTGGCAATGTCATTGGTATGAGATATATATGGGATATTTTTATTGTATTCGCGCGCAGTAGGAAATAGCAGATGTTTTTCGTCGGTTTTGACCGGGGGCTTAGAGAACTATGGATGACACTGTAAGCTGAATGGATTTATATAGCATTATAAACTAATTCTTGGAGCTTCATAGCAAGAGCTCAATATAACATTCTAGTAGAAGTGCTATACACTTGCATCAATGGAAAAGAAACATGTCCGTTGATGGGTGATTTTGCTTTTCACTGATGTCTATTTTACAAATACCGGTGTAGCTGATGATAGTGATTCCCTTCCGTGAGGCCTGCAAAGGATTTGGTGCTCGGAAGTAGAAGGCATGACCGGTCTAATGCCCCCTGGGTTCAGAGGAAAAAGGATTTTGTAGTAACCATCCATAATTTCTGTAAAATTGCAAGTAGCTGCCACCTTCGGAATCTGTCAATGCACGAGATTACAATCAACATTACACAACCTTAGACAATCGAAAATCCTTACAATGAGGACGTTATTGCATGCATATACCTGATAAATGTCACGCATGTAGGCATGCAGATTGGTATACTCAGAGAGCTTCTTCTTGGTGCATTTAAACAAGACATTGTATGCAAGATCAAACCGAATGAGAGTAGTAAACAGACATATATCCACAAGGGTCAATTGATCTCCACACAAGTAGCGGGAATTAGCCAAGTGATCCTCCAACTTGTCCAGTGTACAAAACAACTCATTCACCGATCTATCATACGCTTCTTGGCTCTGCGCAAACCCACACCTGCAAATCCAAAAATTCTCAATTCAACACACCAGTAACAATTGCCATCTCAACATTCAATTCTAAATTCCCCGCTTACCTATAAACCCCGTTATTCACATTGGGATATATGATTCGATACCATTCCTCAATCTGTTCCTTCAATTGGGGTGGCGAGAGATCCATTTCTGGGTTCCCTGCCACGCTATTCAACCCGGAATTGAACAACTGAATAATATCGTAGCTCTCGTTGCAGACAACGTCCTTCGAACCCTTATCCCACAACATCGGCACCGTCGATCTACCATCGTACCCACCTCTCCGAAGCCCATAAACTTCCTTCAATGTTTTGCACCCGTTCGCCTTATCCAAACTCGGCCCAATCGAACCCGAATCAGCCCCACCCCCCCGTCTGAACTCCCACGACCCGTCCATCCCCGGCGACGCGACCGACACGGGCACGGCCTCTTCCAACCCCTTCAGCGCGCGCACTATCAGAGTCCGGTGGGCCCACGGGCACGCCAGGCCCACGTACAGGTGGAGGCTTCCCGGAGAAAGAGAGCCCAAGTATCGGAATTTGGAAGCGGGCCTCGAATACCCGCCGGAGGGATCGGAGGGAGCGAGCTGGGACATCATGAGCCCCCACGCGGAGTTCCAGGCGGTGCGCACGGTGGCAACGAGGATCCCCGGCGGAAGAGACTGGCCCCATAGCAATTTTGTTACCGAATTGAGCAACGATGAAGATGTGAAGTTTGAATTGGTGTTGTCATTGTTAAGTGACATCCTTAGGCTTCGACGGATGTTGTGGCGGGAAGCTCTCGGCGGAGGATTCACCAGGAGAAGGGAAGAAGAAGAAGAACAACTAGTGCACGACGACATCGTTTTCGAGCAAGGTCCTTCCAAATGCAGATGTTTTTAATATTATTTTCCCCATTTTTTCTCAGAATAAATTCCAGCTCTCAAATGTGTTCTAGAAATTGATTTTTATGAATGTTAATATTGACACATTTAAAAATTTAGTTTTACAATGCTCATCTTTTGAAGGGAGATGATTTTTTTTGTTATTCACATCTCTACTAAAATTAGAACGCGGCCTTTTAGTATTTTTTTTTCTAAAATACGCTTTTTTTTATTAAATGATTTTCTTAAAAATTAGTGAGATTATCGCATTTGATAATCTCGTTTTTTTTATTTAAAACCCTGTTTAGTTCTTATACTTCAGAGATTTTGTTTTTTTTTTCCTATAATATTATTTTAGTTGTTTTAGCTCCAAAATATTGTTTTGCACTTTTGTATATAACGCAATAGCTGTTAAAATTGTTTTTTATGTTAGTATGGTCTATCAAGTGGTGAGCATGATGGAGTGTTACCTTACTATCTCCCCATGTGTCATCCAAATTGTAACAATGTGGATACAAAATGTTATTCATTTATTTATTGTTTTTGTAATTATAATTGGTATTACCTGACAAGAAAAAAAACACGAAAAGGAATTAATTTTTTTGTTTATAAATTAAAGTTAAGTTGACATCCACTCTTTTTATTTATATTTGTAACTTAAAAAATAGTTTATTATGCAATTTTTGTTTGCAAAACTAGGCATACAAACCATTTAATATATAAAGTTTACATATATTTTTTAATTGAATATCAAAATATTAACAAAAGTTTAAATAAAAAAATTAAAACATATAATATAATCTAAAATACAATCTAAATTATGTTATAATAAAAAAATATTTAAAATGAAATTTGTTTGAGTTATATAAACTTTATTTATTTTTTCTAAATGACATGCCATCTTTTTCGTATAGTTAATTTTGTGATTATTACTGTCAATGTTAACATTAATTAAAAAGCCTACAAAGCATTTAAAAGATAAAAAAAAAAAAATTATTTAAAAGAAAATGTAAAAGTATTACTTCATAATATCATATTTTTGTTTAAAAAAATACACATTTCATTTATGTAATAAACTTATTAAATTATATTTTTTTTATGTCATTTTATATTTAGTAACTATATTAAATTTAATTTACCAAAAACGTCTCATTTTCATAAGCTCACAACTTATAAGCTAGGAATTTATGACCTAGTAGCTAACTTACTAAATGTCACCAGTGAGATAATTTTGCCAAAGAGACCTTACATGGAGGGAAATGTTTTAAATTTTGTGATAATATTTTAAAAATTTACAAAATTAATTTTTAAAATATATCATTATGAAACTAAATTCGAAAATTTGATTTAAGAGAAGTGTTTTTTTTTTTTTTAAATATTAAAGAAAACCACAGTAGAAAGTAAGAAAATAGAGTAAATAACAACTGCGAAAAGAAAACAGTGTTCGGAGTCTGTTTTTGTTGAGCCCAACATGAAAAAGCCCAGCCCATGCAAAACCTAAAACCCTATTCGTCTCACACATATATAGAGAAGGTTACATTGGTTTGAGAAGCCATTGAGAGAGAGAGATGTCGAAGAGAGGGCGCGGAGGATCGGCGGGGAACAAGTTCCGCATGTCACTGGGTCTGCCAGTGGCGGCGACGGTGAACTGCGCCGACAACACGGGGGCGAAGAACCTCTACATCATCTCCGTGAAAGGGATCAAAGGTCGTTTGAATCGTCTTCCTTCGGCCTGCGTTGGCGACATGGTCATGGCCACCGTGAAGAAGGGGAAGCCCGATCTCAGGAAGAAGGTGTTGCCAGCTGTCATCGTTCGTCAGCGCAAGCCCTGGCGCCGAAAGGACGGTGTTTACATGTACTTTGAAGGTACCTTCATTCCTACTGTTCTCCTCCCTATTGCACTTCATTTCGTTTGTTTTTTCATAGTTCTGTTTTGTTACGTGTTGCTTCTGCATTTATATTACGCTGAGTGCCCCTTTCTTCGATTTGGCTTTCTCACTGCGAAGCATATAGCTGTGAAATTGCCAGTTTTAAACAGCATGATGTGTTCTTTTTCTTTGCATTGTGTTACCTGTCTGCTGGTAAATCCCTTCATTCAACCATATATTTCTTTGACTTGAGGGGTAATTAATTCTTAGATATACCGAATTTTTTGTATATACCTATTGTTGTGGATTTCCCCTTGCAATGACTTTTTAGTTTAAGTTTCAAGATTTATTAGAAAGTTATTGCTCAGATTTTTTTTTGTTTTAATTGGGTCATCCGTGCTTATGTTTTTTCATGTTGTGTTTCTGCAGATAATGCCGGTGTTATTGTCAATCCCAAGGGAGAAATGAAAGGTAATATTAGCTTCGTTTTCTGTTATGTTTGCATGATAACAAAATGCACTGCATGTTTAGGCTGTTATGAGCATGCCGCCACTGATATTTTTAGGTCTAAAAAGTTATAAAGCTGTAGATGATATTTGCCTCCATTTTTGCTTTTGGCCTTAGTAGCTGCTTGTACTTGTAGTAAATTTGGTTTCACTTTTGAAATTTTAGGTTCTGCTATCACTGGTCCAATAGGAAAGGAGTGTGCTGATCTGTGGCCAAGGATTGCTAGCGCTGCAAATGCTATCGTTTGAGTGGGAATTACTGTTTTGTTTTCTCCTTGTAGAACTTAAATTTGCCTCAGATTTTGTTTTAGCTTGAAATTGGATTCCAAGTGATACAGTTTTTTTATCTTTTCGTAACTTGTCAGGAAGAAACCTTTTGGAAGAGACGAGATTAATCGGTAGCTGAAAATTTTGTTATTGTTTCTTGACCCACTTTTAATGTGTTTTATCTGTTGTTTGACCTATTGTTATGGCTTCTATATATCATTGTTTTGATTTAGTGTTAGTTACAGAACGAAAGATGATTGATATTAGTTCAAAATTTGATACGATGTAAGACACATTGAGAAAGAAATTTGTCGTGTCAATTCTAACTCGTACAAATGAAGGTGGGTGTGAAATGGCAGTTCTAATTTGAATAATGTAGTTATTTTGTATAGATGAAAGAGTGAGAATGGTAGTTGAGGACGATTGAGATAGGATAAATACATGCGTAATTAGACAAATATTTTAGATTCAAAAGAAAGCAAATTTGAGGTATTTTGAAGTAATTGTTGAAACTAGGTTTCAGTCATGTTTTCTAATTTATAATATAGGATTAAATAGGTTGCAGAGATGGATTGTAATTGGGGATGTGAAGGTTGGGTGTAAATAAGTTGGGTGAAGTAAAGATTTTGTTTAATAGGTTAAGTCTGCCAATGTATTTTGTTTTCTAATTTGATCTTGTACATAGCTCTTTTTAAGTGTTTTAAATCTTTTTTAAAGATTGGAATTTTGTGGGAAATAGGTATGTTGTCTCTTTTAGTGGATATTTGAAATATTTTTACCTTTTCCTTTTTGATTCCTTAATCTAATTTTTATCATAATAATTAACATGTTTTCTATTATATATAATAAGGTAATATCAGTATAATTATTTGAATCAAACTGATGTTCTTTTTTAAACGTTCTTGATGTTGTCGTATGTTTTAACGGAGACTTCAATAGTAGAAGTGTTTAGAAACCTCAAACTCGTTTAAGTATTATATTTATTTTTAAAATGCGAGTCAGTAATATTCATCAATATTAACAATGAATAATGGCATAATCGTTTCATTCCTTTTTTTTTTTTTAAACAAAATGAGAAATTTAATAAAATCCCTTTTACCATTCAAAATACTATTTTAGATATTTTTCGCTTTGATTCATGTTTTATAATTCTTATCTCGGTCTTTTTATGTTTTAAACATTACTCAATATGATGCTTTAGTTAATTTTATACAAACTGCGTTAATATTTTTAATGAGAATTAATTTCGTTCTACAGTTGTTAAAAATTGGTACAACGTATAAAACTAACTTTATACTTACATTATCGACCCCTACGAGATAGAAAGTTAATACATGAACAATTTGAATATGTGTGGTCATCTTGAACCTTTGGGTAGTAAGTAAATTTTTTCTTACAAGAAAGCGGGTAAGCAATAGACAAAGGTGCAATGGAATGAAGCAATTGAATGAATGGCCATAATCAATGACTCTTATTTATCATTTTCCCTTTTTCTTTCTTCTCTCTTCTTCCTTTTCTCCTTCTCCTTATGTAAAAAATAACAGAAGGACCACTTTGAATTTTAAAACATAACAGGATTTGCTTAAAACATAAGAACGAAAATGCTATTTTTTAGTGTATATTATATTTCACTTCTCACGTTTTAATTGGAAAACAATCCCATTGAACTTTATTATGGGTATTTCAGTTTATGAAAAGTGCATGATAAATACCTATTTTATATAACTGAATTGTATTATAAATAATACTTTTGAATATATAAACTATATTATAGTTAAAAGTTATAATAAATAAACATATTTAAAATTATGAATTATATTTTTGACGCATGGTAAAAAATTTATGTTATTATATGAATTTATGTTTGACTATTAATTTTATTTTAAAAAATTAAAATTATTGCTAAAATAAAAACGAAACGAATACATTGAGAGAGACTAACAACTAGCTATTTTAATAATTACATAATTTAATGTTTATAAATAGAGTACTAAATAACTTTTATATATGTGATGGATTTTAAAATAATTTTTTTGGATTAAGTAGATTGGTTTTGGACTTTTTTTTACTAAAATCTGTAACTTTTTAAAATGATATTTGTTTAAAAGTAAACTATATTTTATTTATTTAATAAAATGATAGAATAAATTGGATAATTATATAATAATAATAATTATTTTATTATCATTAATATTATTTAATAATCTAGATCAAGTTTTGTTAAATCTCATTCAACCTAGTGTCACCTAACTTATAAAAGACTGAATTAAGTTGGATTTGATCTATGAAAAAAGAAAATCCAATTAGATTGAATTATTGGATAATTGGACTCAATGAACCCCTAATAATACTTTAAATTTGTAATAGTATAGTTTAATTTTATTTTTACTAATCTCTTTTAATACATTAATTATTTAAAGATAATTTTAAAAATATAATAATTACAAACAAATATAATATTGTTAACTAATTCTTTTAATAAATATGAATTAATTACTAGTCTCTTATATTCAAGAATGAGAGAGTGCATAAATATCATTTGACATTTTTTCATATTTCTCTTGCTTCTATCTTTTATGTTAAATAGTGTGAATCTATCATTTTCTTCTCCATGTGCCAATTTGAGTTTGCTGCTACTTTTCTTTTGGTTGGGCCTATCAAAACCAAGAAAGAAAAACTACATCCTTTCATTTGTTGCCTCCTTTACACTTCACAACCTCACGGAATTTGTGGCCTCCATTAAACTTCGATCTCATCCAAATTTCTGAACCCAAAATATGTATAAAAAATGAGAATAAAAATACTATTTTTCTTTATCTCATATAGAATAATAGACCCTTTATCACATTTGTTTCATCCAAAAATAGGAATCTGCTTAATACAACTGTGTCTACTTATAACTAAAAACAAAGTATACAAGTGAAATGTATATATAGATTCCGTAGAGTTGAATCAGACTTAATTTCAAATTGTAAGGTAACATTTCCATTTTAGTTAAAGAATTTCCTAGAATTGTGAAACCGTGACATGTGAAAACTGTCATTGGTTCTGCTTTGGAAGAATATTGGCATTAAGAGGACCTAGGCCATGCATTAGTTTTCTTTAGCATCAATTAGGCCATTTTACACCCTTACCATATTATCTGCCAAGAAGATGGATTTGATTGAATGAATGTTAAGTTTTAATTATTATCTCTAATTCATTTGAAGTGCCTATTGTTAAGGTTTGTTTGAGCATATAATGTGATAGATTTTTTCTTCAATTCCATTTCACATCAACATGTTGGTGAGTTTTACTTCAACAAGAGGCAAGGTAAAACAAATCGTTTAGTTAGTAATTTGTAGCACTCTCCATCAATCCCAATCTGATTGCATTGCTTAACTAAGATTCTAACAGACTCCTTTCATTTTGTACCTATCAGTAAGTTATATCTGCCATAACTACTTTTGATTCTGAAATTCTACATCACTGATATAACAAATGAAAGGAAAAATTACAAGGGATGATATGTTATAGTTTATGAATATAGGAAGGAAATTTGACAAGCAGAAAGAACTTTGGAGTAACCTTATCACATGTATGCTTGTGACTAACATTAACATGGTAGTCTGAATACGAATTGTATGTGGAACTTTGACGAATTATCCACATGAATGTCATTATTCTCTGCTTTCAAACTTTCACTTTGATAAAGGTCTGAATTCTAAAAGCTAAAGTAGGATTGAATTTCTGAATAAAAAATGGATGAGGATAAGGACGTAGGAATATCTTTTCTATGCTTTACTTTGGCGAGACACGAACATCTTTTAACGTAAATTACATTCAAGTTTTCCTTATTATACCTTTTGATGCGTGTAAGCATGTCAGCATGGTATGATCTGTACCTCAAATGTGACTTGGAATTCATTCGGGAGTGTTTTATTTGCGGTGTGGACGTGTGATGATGCATGCTTTTTGAAGAAAGAAGAAAAGGGTAGTGAAATTCTGATCTGGTTACGTAGGAATTGCGTGTAGCTTTGTGTGAGAACCGACCTGATTCTAGTACACCCTCGTAGAACCATCCTAGGAAACTTTGCCAAATCCTAGAGTAAAACACAAGATAATCACAATAAGATTGTTCTTCAAAAGGTGCTTTGGAGCCTTGAACACACCCCATTGATGTTACATCACTAATAGGGGACACCCTTTAATCCATAAACGATGCTGGGACCATTGTGACTGTGGAAAGGTAGAAAAGTAAACTTTGATGACTGTTCATGATAATGTTTTCCATCCACCACACATCACAAAGTGCCACTTCCTCATTGCCTTATGGACACTTAAAAAGCCTCTCACCTATCATGCTTCCTCCTCCCACACTACCATCCTTCCATTCTCTCTTGAATTCTCACTTCACACAATGAAAGTCTCAAGGGTGTATAGCTTTCAAAGGGATCAGTTCATCAAGTTTCATAGGAAAACAAGAGTGACCTCTTCAGTTACACTTGGTAATGTCCAAAGAAGGGCACCACTTGGGTGTTTCCCTCCATCATGCATTTTGAGGCAAGTTCTTTACAAGTTGAAGAATCGGTTGAAGCAAGCTTTGGTTTGGAAAAGGACCAGTCCACAGTATACCTATGATTTTCGCAGCTATTCTCTCAACTTTGATGATGGCCTTTCAAATGAACATATGCCACCTCGTTTTTGTTGATTATCATATATTTTCTCTTCTCTGAGTAATGAATAAATTGATCTGTAACAGTTTGTTGTTGTTCTATATATATATATAGATAAAATACTCCTCAAATTGCATAATTGTAAATTGACTCTTCAGATATTTGTAATCCAAATCCAATCTTTATTTTTCTTTAGTCATGGTTGAAACTTGGAATAACCATTGTATCATCATCTTCATTCAGTCTCTTGCATTGTAAAGTTATGTAACTATTCTCAATAGATTATATAAATTGACAAGCTTTTTTGGCTAGTTATTTATTACCTTCCAAATGATCATTTGGATGAGCTACAGTGCTGCATATTCTTGTTTCTGACATGACTCATATTCTTGTTATGAACTTTTTTTAATTTCATTTTCATATATGGATGTGGAAATTAGTAACACAAAGAGGAAAATATCCAAAATCATCAACAGTTCAATACTTCAGTTTTTTTTTTTTTCTATACAAAATAACTTTAAAGAGTGATCAGAGCTTCATAGATTTGTGATCGGATGATACAAGGAAATATGATCTTAACATCTTTTTCACACTGAATTTGGATGGTTAAAATAAATTGTCAGTGGGGTACAGAAAACTTCACCAACCTGTTAAACTATTTGCATCTTAGAGTGTAAGTAATTGAGGATCAAATCAACTATGCATAAACAATTACTAAAATTCATGCTTTTTGCAACGATTTGTTTGTTCTTGTGTGAGACCACAATCTGTGCCACTGATGACGGCCATAAATTCTTATTAGATTGAACAAACCACCATTTTAATTTGTTATATAGTTTATAGTATTGTTATATTGGGTTTTAAATTTAATTTTTAAAAGTGTAATTCATCACTTACGTTAATTCAAATAAAAAACAATTACTGTGATTCAAATGATGAGCAAGTACATTATTATAGTTATTGGTGTCTGATAACTCATTTCATGAAGAAACAGTACATTGAATTATTAAATGTCATTTAGAGTTTTCAATTTCAGGGTGTGAAGGTCAAATTCACACATTCTCACTGTACAAATGGCTGTCATTTAATTATCCCATTATTCATCTGAAGCTTTCCAATGGCGTAGGGATCACTGTTGTTGAACTACACAAAATTTGTAATGTCTTGGGTGAGTTTTTATTTTATATTTTCAGATGATTGAAACGATGAAACTGTGTTTTGTTCAACCATTTTTTAATTAAAATTCATGAAATGTACGAATAAATTTAGACTAATAATACACGAAAGAAAAAGAAAAAAAATGATGAAAATTAAAGCAAAAAGAATATATTAGGTACCAACCAGCATAATGTTTTGGCATGTTTCGTAATTGTGTGGACTAAATTATTTCAAAAGGACTAAAGAGGTTGAGTTTCATCAATAAAACTTTGTGGTTACGCCATTAAAAAGGAGCATCACAGTACCTATAACATGTAAAGGGTTATGTTACTGTATATGCTTATAATATAGGCAATGACTATGATCAATAATTTATGAAGGATTTATCATAAAAGAAAATTTCTGAAACATTAATACATAAAAATAATTAAATGTAAAATGATAATTAGGTGTAGCCTATTAAGGTGTTGCGGGTTAATTTGCTTCGAATTGTAATCAGAAAGTAATTCAAACGATATTAAGGTAAAAGATATTTTTTATTATTAGGTTTGGTTTTAATTTAATATAAAATTTAAATCAAACTAAAAATTCAATTTGAATTAATTTTAAGATTTTTGTTATTATAAAATTGTTAAATATTTTATAAAATATTATAAATTATCAAATAAATAAATATGGTGCAATCTTTTTAATAATATTAATTATATTTATAATTTAAAATTTTTTCTCATATCCATAAATAAATTACATAGTTTTGCTGTTAGAAACTAAAATACAAATTTATTATCATATTTTGATAATTATAAATATGTTATAAGTATAACAGACTAGAATCCTAAAACAATTTTCAATAGAGATACTTGTATATGTTTTACTAGTTGCTAATTAACTCTAAATATATATATATATATAGTATTTTATTTCAGTATAATAAGGGTTTAGTTCGATTCTTAATTTTCAATCTAAAACCTAAATCAAATTTATTGGTAGAGAAACAAAATAAAAAAGATTAAAAAATGTTTATTTTTATTCGATTATTTGACACTACACGCATGTGGAAAAAACTCAAGATTATGATTTATTTGTAGAAAAAAATTGATTTTCTTAAGATGTGGTTTGATTACCAAATTGTTGCTTTCTTTTCACTCATTATAATTGTAAATTATTATTATTATTATTTATCCTAATTATTTCTTATTTTTCACATTCCTCATATTAAATATAGTCATGTCAAACAACCAAAACATATTTAGATCAACATAAAACAATGAGAAAGTTAAAAATTATAAACTACCAATCTCCAAGTATTGTTATAACCAAAAAAATACAAATTCTCTCTCTCTCTCTCTCTCATATATATATATATATTTATTGTTTCTTCCACGTTTCCATTCTCACTATACAAACATTCTATCATTAATGTTTTATTTGGTTAAAGGAATGAATTTAAGGGAATGAAAAAAATAAATTTAAAATAAAAGTGTGTAAAAAATATGTATAGTTAGATTAAGAAAAAAATGATAAGAAGTAAAAAAAAAATTTATAAAAGTTTGTGAGTGATCTGATAGATATAATTGATAAAATAATTTTTTTAATTGATGAAATTAAATTAGGTATAATTTATAAAATAAAATTAAAGCTAAAAATAAATTATTATTGTTAATAATAATAATATTAATAATAATAATAATATTATTATTATTATTTTAATTATTATTTATGATTTATTATTCTTTTTATTTTTTAACATTAATATTATTAGCATTTTATTTTTATAATTATCTTATTTTTATTATTATTTTATAAACTTATTATTAATGTTTTTTTAATTATTATTGTTATTATTATTTTATAATTTTATTCAATTTATTTATTTATATATTTAACATAAAATATATACTGACAAAAACTTAAATTAAATTAAATTTATTAATCATTTTAAAATTATTATATTTATTGTTTTAAAATAAATATTTTAAATATATTTTATTTAATTATAATCGAATTTATTCTTTATTTTAATTATAAAATAAAACTTTCCTCGCATTTCTTTGAAGTATATAACGGAAAGTTTAAAGTAAGTATTTTTTTCGTTTTTCATGATTTTAGACTTCGTGTTTCGTACTTTCTTCCACTTTTTTCGTTGGGTAAGTTTTTATCATCGAAAACGAACAAGTCTTAAAAATGAATATAGCAAGATAGTGATTAATTATAACCTTTTAATTCCAAAATGGTTGAAGGACTAACTTATATTCTCCTACTTAATTTCAATACTTAATCAAATAACTTAATAACTTCCTTGACAAACATGACATAGTGATAGTTTCTTCTATAATGAATATTATAATTCACTTACTACAACATAATTAAATATAATAATTAACATTTTTATTACTTTTAAAAAATATAAATACACAAAGTCATTCTTGATTATTTCCTTTTAATTACTCGTTGAGACTGAGAATTTTAAATATTTTTATTGTCACTTTTAATTATAAATAAATAAAAGATGAACCTCAAGATTAACTAAAAAAAAATACAATAAATACTTCCTTAGAAGAGACATGTTGGACAGTATAAAAGATATTACAGAATTAGTCTCACACTAAAACATAAAGTCTATCATAAATAGAAGTTCCTTAACTTATTATAAAACATCTATCTATTAATATTAGCTCAATTGATAAAGTAAAATAGAATAAATTAATGAAGAAATTAATTTACAACAAAATTATCAATGAAAATAGTGATAAAAATTTTGAGACAGAAATCTGAGAACATATATTCGAATTCAATCTTTTAATTCAATGAACTCTTAGATCACAAATAAAATTATACAAGTATTGTTTCAGTTAATATAAATTCATATAAAAAATAAAAAATTAATAAATTATATAAAAAAAGTAATAATAAAAATATATAAAAATTTGGAGAAATTACACAGTACATAATTAAAAGCTCACAAAAGTATAAAAACATTGATTTTTTTTATAAATCTCATATTAAATAATACAATGTGCATATATAAATATAAAAATTAAAGAAAGTATCATTTATCTACAATTATCATTACTTTATGATCATAATATTTATTAGTTTAGAAATTAAATATCGAAAAATTCATTTTTATCAATAAATCACTCAAATATAACATCAAATTTATTTAAAAATAAAATCAAGATCATAAAATTAAGTAATTCAAATATAAGCCATAACTGATCATAATGTTATAAACATAATTATCTAATATCATAATTTTAAAAGTATAAAATAATTATTTATATAATTAAGTTATAATATAACATAACAAAAAGATAATATAACAATATATATGTGGGACGAAACATTTTTCATACTATGATGGCTGTGTATGGTAAAAAATTAGATATAAAAAAGTATCTTGAAGTTGAAAAATGAATTGAAAAAAATTAAACTAAAATCTTTTGGTAAAAGTAATTGTCAACTAGTTAAAAGTTTTAAATGGTAAATAACGATCTAATTGATATTAAATCAAAATTTAATATTAGGTAATGAGATATTTTATTAATTATTAATTTTTACTCTTTAATTCAATTTAATTTTTATGTAAATTAAATTTCAGGTAATATTTGTGTACAAAATTATTCTTCGTTATAATTTAAAATATTAATAATATTTTAATAAAAAATGTTTTATTAAAAATAAAAAATAAAAATGGAATAATTAAAACAAAAAAATGATATAAATCAATAATTCAAAAAATAGTAAAACAATAATAAAAAATAGTAGTCATAAAAAATGGACATCAAAGTTTTCTATTATTATTTTTAAGAGTAAAGTTGATAAAATATAAAGTTTATTTGGATAAATGATTGTGAAACAGTGATATAATATCAAGAGAAAAAAATTAAAAGAACTATTTTCCCAAGATGAAACAGTTTTATCACAGTTTCATCCCTAAATAAATGAATTGTTTTGTCAAAACACTATATCTATATCTATTTTTATAAAATTTCTAGATAAATACGCACTTATTGAATATTTTTGTTGATACCACATTTTTTGTGATCTAATACTTTTCGTTAAAGACTAAATAGCTGATTTTCATCAAACCCTATTTTATATATTGTAATGATATTTATTTTAAAAAAGTATTGATCCATAGTGTGGTTGGTTATTATCGTAATACTGTTATTTACTTTTATATATATATATATATATATATATATATATATATATATATATATATATATATATATATATATATATATAAACTTTTGAAATAATTTATGAACGTAATATAACATAACAGAAAAAAAGGGGCATATATTTTTTTTTGTGCATTTTTTTGTATTTATTACTTCATATATTAGTCATTTTAGTAATTTTACCTATGCTCCAAAGTTTATAGACATGGTCCTATTGATCTTTTTATCCCTTTCACATTATTGAGGCCACTTGTGCGACAAAAGAATCTTGCTAAATATTTTCGGTTATTTTTTTTACGAACTTATTTCTCAGGCTTACGAGGGATGCAACTTGAAGCCGTGATCTGAAAACTGGTTTTTGTCATGACTGGTTAGGATCCAATGACCAAAAACAAAGGTCCCCACAAAATTTGTATTTCATGTGTTTACAAGTTCTATGTTTGATATATTATGGTATGGCTTTTAGTGGTGCATCATTTATACTCCAACTTTCATTTCCACCTGAAAATTGTTTCAATAATTCTAGTAAAAATCTGGTCATTGTACTGATTTGGCTTTGATGTTTTAAGTTTAAAGAGGAAAAAGTGTTCATGTGTTACCCTTTCTAATGCAATATGTAGACCCTACTCAACTTTTAATTAATTAGATCGAAAAGAAGTATTATCTCAAATCTATTATTTTATATACCTAAATATCAACCAAAATTTATTATCAGTTGGATTTTCACTAGTAGACAAAATACATTTCACATATATTATTATAGTTAAGAGGAAATCGTAATTAAAAATAATGCAGTGACATTTTTAAAATTAAGTATAATCATACCATGGTCGTTGTCTAGAACAACCGCAATCGTATTAAGGTTACAGGAGATACCACCGCAATTGATGTGATAATCACGATAATCAAACCAAATAATTAAAATTGAAATAATGCAAGAAAATTATTGACCTACAAATATTTCTTAAATTTGATCAAGATTATTACGTGTACGGAGTGTGAGATAAATTGCTTACAACAATAAAATATAGTTTAGATATTTTTCATATTCTAGTTTCTCATTTGTAAGCATTAGTGGTTGATTGTTTTTACTAATTGCAAGAACTAATCTATGCTCTTATGCTATGCTATGAAGAGAAATTGTTTATGTAAATGATGTTTTTATTAATTTTTTTTTTCAAAAATTAGTTTGACTCGAGAGAATTTTCTATCATGAAGGATTGCTAAATATTATTAAGATTGATTATGGATTAGATTTTGAAAATCCCATCTAAATTTAAATATTTGGATCTGATTTTAAATCTAAACTTATGTTTTTTTATAAAAATAATTTGGATGTTTATAAATCCAAATCTAAATATTTGGTTTGGACAAAATCCATATTTGTTTAGAAAACAATATGAATTGAAAATTTCACATCCAAATCCGTATTTTGTAAAAAAAATAATTTTTTAATAAATATTTTTAAATTCAAATCCATATTTTCTAAAAGTAAAGTAATTATTTAATCTAATATATTAATATGTAAAAAAACTTAAATAATGTATCAAATATCAAAAAAATATAATAAAATTATAAGTTAATAATACCAAAAATTAAATATAACATATTATATAAATTCTTAACATTTGAAACCTATAACACTTTAATTAATTTTAGACTCATTTATTAAGAAAAAACTAAAATCATTTAAATGTTCATATAATATCTACTAAGGAAAAGTTAAGACTATTTAAATATTCATATAATGTCATTCAAGTTTGTTTAAATAGATCACTCAATATAAAGATATATTGACCTTTTTGTTGTGACAAGTATTTTGAGGAGAAGAAAACTCAATTGTTATTCACATGACTTGAATATTTGTATATTTTTTATAAGATATAAGACTTTATGTTCAAATAAAAATTAAGAAATTTATTTTCGCATTCTGTATTCAATACCTTAAAAAAAAAATCAAATACAAATGAAAAACTATTGGTAAATCATAACATCTCAACCTAAAAGAAATCAAGTTGTGGTTATTAAGCAAACATACCATTTAAGAGAAATAATGGTTGATCACCAACATCTTGTGGATAAACCAACTCTATGAGAAATGAAAAACTTATTGTTAGTTAACACATATTTAATTATAATATTACTTCATAATTGGAACATCAACATAAGTTTAACAATGATAGTAAAAGTGTATCTTTTAGCCAATCATGTATACAAATAATTGTCTCTATCTTTTGGTGTGATAATGAACTATGATATGGATCAAACACTCTCCTCCTTCCCTCAACTAAGATTCTACAATAGAAAAAAAACATAGCTAATAAATCTTGTGCTATTTGAAAGGATTGAAAATCTATATGAATTAATTTTCAACCAATCTAGAATGTTCAAATTTGCACTTGTATCAAACTCTTCGTCTAAATACTTTTAAAGCTCATATTTGTTTGAAGAGGTTAACCTTGTTGTTTGCAAACAAATTATTCAACCATACGAATCATTCTTATAACTATATATCTCTGCATGTGTTTATTGTGTGTCATTTTCAACTTTTCCTTTTTGTCTTTTATATTCATCAAACAACAACTTCAAATAAATATTCAATCTTGACTTTAACACACATATGTTGTTGGTCTTTTTAGGATTAAAAAGTTGATTAATTGTCTAATTCATATATCTCATATTATATATAAAATCTAAGACAACAACAATTAATAACAAAATATTTAACTTGGTAGAATATTTTTCTTTTTTTTTCTATTTATTGTTAGTCATTTTAAGTGTGACACCACTTATACTATTTTACTTAACTAAATGATTGATCACATTCCAAATTCCTACCACCTATAACATGTACATATTGCTAGTAACATAAGAGCTATCAGAGATGTGTAAAGTAGCTTCATAAAAAATGCTTTAAAAAGGTAAAATAGACTTAAAATACTCCCAATTTTCATAAGAAGGTGATAAATACCCATTTTTTAGTGTTTTTATACATTATAAATTCGAGTACTTGTGGGTTTAAGTGATCTTTAAGATAATAATCACCTCTGAATTGAAAGTTTTTGGATTTACTTTGTTAATTCGAGTCATGAGTCAAAAGAAGACATTTGATCTTAATTATTGTGAATTTCAGGTGATAAGAATGAAGGAAATTAGAGCTTGGAAGTTACATGAGAAGAAGAAATAAAAACGATTTGAAAAGCAGAGTTGCTCAAGCGAGGAAAGTTTGCCTAGACGAAAATAGTTCATAAATGCATATAAGTTGCAGAGGAGAATTCGTCCAGGCGATGTTGGAGCGAGGCAACTGCAGGGTATCTCGCCCGGGCAAGGATGGTTTCGCCCGGGCGAGATCAGTCCAGAGAGTACATCAAATTTGCGCCCAAGCGAGATGTTTTCGCTCGAGTGAAAAGTCACTTAACCTAAGCCCGAGAGAACGCGTTTAAAAGAGGATTTTAAGGTTTTAGAAAAGGGGATCTGGATTGAGAGGAACAGAAGAGCCGTGAAGAACAAGAACTATTGAGGATATCTTCTCTTCTTTGCAATCTTTCTTCCTTGGAGTGTAATGGCTATCATGAGTAGCTAAGTTCTTCATCTTTGGAATTGAATGTAATCTTTTGAACTCATTTGTATTTTGGTGATTTTAAATATAATATTCAGTTTCTACTCCATTGGTATTTTCATCTTGTGCTTAATGCTAGATTTTATCTGATCAATAGAGTCTTGATTTTGATTCTTGAATTTAATTGGGAAGTACTTTTGAGTTTTCGACCTAGATGAAAATACTCAATATATTGGAATACTAGGGATAGGTTTTGATGTATTGATTGCGTTTAACATCTGTTCTAAATGCTGGGTAATCTACTAAATAGCTGAGGAATCAATGTTTAGGAAATTTCCTTATGAATTTCATATCAGAGGAATCGGTGTGAATGATTTTTATATGTGCATGAATTGTGAGTAGTTACGAATATTGTATGTTTTTATCAAATCCAAAATATGAATGAGAGAGATAGATGAAGTTCAATCCCAGAGTCCTTCTAGATCTTGCAAACTTCTCTTTATAATTGTTACTTATTTTTAATTGTTCTTTTACGTTTCTTGACTCAAATTATTATCAAACCATCTTAAAACTGAATTTGCTTATTGAGTAGTAACGTTGAAATTCTAAAACAGAATTGTTCTCTGAGGAATCAACATCTTTACTTAATTCACTATATTACTTGTAACTCAGTATACTTGCCGAATTAAGTTTTAACAAAAGGCAAACTAATCCCTTCTCCTAACTCATTGGCATATTTTGTATGGTGAAACTCAAACTCATCAGATTCCATTTATGCTTGAAAGTATCATCTAACATTAAATAGGTTGAATTTTACCCTGTTTCTACATCCAAGCAGATATGATCCTTATATTCAACGTTTTGTTTTTCAACACACTCTTTGATTTTCATAAATCTAGAAGGAGATAGTATAATATATTTTACTACATCACGAATTCTTAAAACAAAGTTCATACGTGGATAACAACACATATGAATACAATCACCATTCAAAACCAAGTTATTCCAAAACAATAGCCTTTTCTTCAAGTGTTGAACTTCTATGTCATTTTATATAGCATTATCTACTGTCAAAGTAAACACAATTCTTCCTCATTCATGCAAACATGACTCAACAAATTTTTCCATGGTTTCTCCTTATAGCTTATTAGTAAACATTAAAATGCAGTAAAGAAAATTACAACTTCAACAATGCATAACTATGTAAAATGATCTTATATGATGAAGGTGAAACTTCTAGTCTTTTAAATTTGTAGCATTTACGTGTGTAATACAAAATTGGACACTAAATCCAAAAATTTATTTCAAACATCAACTTAGATTCTAAAAGCTTAAAAAAACATCAACTTAGATACTAAAAGCTTAAAAAAGTGAAGTCCTACTATTTTACTTTTCTTTGTTATCATAGTAGAATTCAACCATTTTATCAAGGTGAATAAAGAACTCCTCAATAAAATATTTATGATGTTCGGAGACAATCTCACTAATTTATGAAGGACCTAATTTACCACCTCAAAAAGGTCATCATGTTTGTGCACATCCTTATCAATAATATGCACAATAGCATTCTAATCTTAATTAAACCATATTCTTGTTTCTTATCATCCGATAAATGTAGATTTGGTAAGATTGTACAAAAACAATATAATAAGAGATTAGGAACCATGAAAACAACACATGAGGATATCTTATGACAAATGCATAGTACATCATATTTAAAAAATAATAAAACAAGACATTATATTGGAACATATGAAATGGATATAAAGTGAAGATAAAATCAAATAATATGTATACAATATAATAATTATGTACATCAATTGATTGTGATCAAATGTTAAAATGCTACTATGCACTTTTAATGTTCTATGTGTGAATACCTAGACAATAACAACTTTGAAGACATATTGTATAAAAAAAACAATATGGCCAATCCCATGGAAGAAGTGGTTCCAAATATCTGCTGAAATGACAATTTCGCTACTTTTCCTTCATCAAAACAAGCCAGAACATATTGTTAATTGATACTTCAAAATCATCTAACATTCTCATGAATAAGAATAACTTAAGTAAAATCACTCATATTGATATTACATACTTAATTTCTCTTTTTATAACTGATACTGTAATACAATATTATATAACTCCAATCAAAGATTAACATTAAATATATATATCAACATTAAGGAAACAAAATGTGAAGAAATAACATTAAAAAAAATTATATTCATGGTTAACAATTGAATTTACTTTTCCATCATAAATTATGGTTTATCACATTGAAATTTAGGGTAAAATGTAAAATGGAAGAGAAAAAAGAGTTAGGACATGTTTCTTATATTTCCTTTGAGCTGAATGTAATTTAGATTGAAAATTCAGATGTTCCAATTTTTAATATTTGAATGAATAAAACGAAATATGATTGGAAAAAGTTATAAAATATGGATTAAAATAAAAATCATATTTAAGTAAATGGATTTTGAGTGTTTTTAGTGGATGAGAATAGTGCAAAACTGGAGCAATTTGATCCAAATAGATTTTCTGCGATTCTTAGATATTAGAGGTTCAAAATATTTGTGCTCTTTTGACACAACATGATCCAGACGCACATATCAAAACAATAATTTCAAGTAAAATAAGTCGCATTAGAATGTGGTTGAACAAACTTTTTTATTATATCCTCAAATAGCAAAAATATTTATAAATTAAAATTAAGTAATTTTGAATGAAAAAGTCAAGGTGTTTCTCACAAGCCCATTTGTCAATCGTTCTTGCCCTCTTCAATTCCTTCTTAATTTTTAACAATCATTAGAAAAAGTCATTGGACAGAGAGGTTGGAACTCAGAAGTAGTTCAAACAAGGAGGACATAGAAAACAATGAACATAGTATTTTATTTCATAATACCAACTTAATAATTTAATAAATGCAAAGTCGCTTTCCCATCACTCTAATCAACAATGATAAACTTTCTAAATTGGAACTTAAGGTATTTTTATCAGGTTAGAAATGGCATTAGTTTAGGGATTTTGTTTTATTGGAGCTTGTAGACTTTACATTGAATTGTCACACCAATAGATCTTTTTTCGTAGTGCACACCCATCACAAACCACCGGATATTACATAGAATTTCTTCTATCAACACAAAATATGCCATTTTAAAAGTCACCTCCTTTCTTTCTTTTTTACCATTGCATATCCTAAATTAAGTTCCAATCAAAAAACAATAATTGGAATTCGATATTACAATTTAAATAAAGTGTCAAAAAGTCTTTTACACTATATTCCAATTACTGTCATACATAAAAATCAGTTTATAAGTTTATTTTTTTTATTGAAGATAGTCTTTTGTTCACTGAGAAATTTATGATATATTTTAAATTATTTTTGAATTAAGAAATATATAATAATAAACGAATATTCTAGTTTCAAAAGAAAAGAAATTCGAATTCTTGAGACGCCGCGTAAGGGTAAAAAAATAACGGTATGGGCGATTTGTTTTTGTGATTTTTTTTACCTTTAAGAAAACAACAAACAACGCAAGATCCAATACATATAAAAAATATTCGAAATTGCATGGGAATGAATGCAGGTGCAGGAAGCGCAGAGAGTCCACGCTATCGAGATTGTCGACCACGCGAGTGAGTGGCGCGTGGTGTAGGAGGCTTGTATTTGTAGCGCGGCATAGCAATAGCACAGTGAGAAGACATAGCGCACTCGTTTGGTTGATCAGCGTTCACCTGCCGGTGACGGAATTCAAAAACAGCCGCCTCTTTCTCTCTCTTTCGCTGACCAGAATCTGTTCCATTCATCTTCTCTGGTTTCGATTCCAATTCGCTGGGGTAAGAACCGTTTTCGTAGTCGTGCAGGGGAATTTCGGGGTATCTGATTTCATTATGTTTTGCTTCATTTTCACGTTTTTCGTTGCGTTACTTCACTCCACTTCGCATCGCATTGCCTAACTCCACTTCGCTCCCAATTCCGATCCCACGCTGGTTTTCCTACCGCCTCTGTTTCTCTCTCTCTCTCGCTCTTTCTTTTAATTATTTTTCAACTTTTCAAGTTTGTTGTTAGTTTAATCGATTTGTATATGGTATATCAATTTGCATGCCTATTCCTGTGAGTACGAATTTCTTTCGTCCTTTTTTTAAGTGTTGTTTGCTGTGTGAAAATGTTTGATAATCGGTTTATGTTTTTGTTTTTGATGTTTTGGATTGGTATCATCCCTCTCTGAACTCTAAGCTTCATAGAAATAATAGAGAAAACAAACTGAAAACGTTTAGCGGTTATATTTCATTGAGAGAGAGAATAGATGTTGTTCTGCTTGCTAGGGTGTAACTACTCTTCTTCTCATGTTTGGTTTGTAAATCAAAGCTATTGTAAAAAAAGAATCCTTATCTTTACAAATAGATGGATTGACGTGTTAGAAGAAGGAAAGATGGTTGTGAATACGGGGAAACTATGCTTGGTCTGTACTTTAGCCTATGATAGGCTTGTGTCACAGAAGATTTTATGTTGAAAAATGAAAAATTGGGGATGAGAATTTCACTCTGTATTTGAGGCTTGTTGTCTGCAGTCTTACTGCATGTCTTTTGTACAGTATGTATTGTGTAAATTGAGAGAAAAGTAGCAATGCTATGGTTTCATAATGATCACAAGAGGAGGTTTATCTTCGGGTATTTAGGCGCCTGAAATCTCTTCATAGTTTCATTTCTCTAACTGGACAGAGCAAACTAAGGTGAGGCAGGAGATAACTTCATTATCAGTTTCTTTTGCTGCAAATGAAAATAAATACCTGACTAACTTACTTATCAATCAAACAAGAATGGTTTTGAATTGGGGATGGAGAGATAGAGAGGAAGTGGTCGTTCCTGACTTCATTCTGAACCTAAATCAGAGTGAACTATGAACTATTATAGGAATTAACTTAATATCTTGCTTTAGAGGTTTGTGATCAACTGCAATGATAATTTCATTTAGTACGTTTCTATTTTTTACTTGTTTTCAGGATTGGGCATGCTTTTTATCTAGTCTGTCTTTGATGATGAGGTTTTATAACCTTCAGAAGTTCTTACTAGTGAGTTGCTTTCTTTATTGAGTAACTTTTTATATTACAGACTAGAGTACCTTTTCCTTTCACAGATCTGAAGATTGATGACAAATAGTCTGGTTTGGGTATCAAAAATCAAGTTGAGTGGTATTTTGCTGGTGAGCATTATGGGGGGAATATGCAGGGTTTAAGATTTTATATACTTACTAAAAACTGATATTTTATCCTTTTAATCAACAATGAAGGAAAACAATGGAAGCACATCCTACTTTCTCCATTGAAAGATCAAAGCAACTCAATAAAATGGGGATGTCTGGAGCTCTTTCTTCATCTTTGTCAGTCCTTCCAATACCCTCAGAAGATATGTATCTCAGGCTGCCTGAATCACAGTTGGATATAGTAGAACAAGAACTTGTGACAAGACCTTTTACTCATTCAAGTTATTTGAATTCCAATGGAGTAGTTGGGCATACTTTTTCGTCTTCCCCTGGATATTCAACTGATCTTCATTACTCATCTCTTTCACCTGATGAAAAACACTCTACTGATGCTCATTTTATTTCACAATCATCAACCAACATTGCCCAATTCCCACTATCATATTCTTCAAATACTGGACCACCTACTTCAGCAACACCGAGCCATTTTTCCAAAGAAAACAGTGCTTCCTGGCATGCAGATTCCCTGCCGAATTTTCTAGATTTTCCTGCACATGACTCAATTGATGATAATAGGGTAGAAAGTAGTGCTTGCCCTATAATGCCATCCGAGGAGTATTGTAAGCAAAATGATTGGCAGGAGTGGGCTGAGAGGCTAATCAGTGATGATGACACTTTAACTTCTAATTGGGATGAGCTTCTTACTGACAACATTCAAGACATGGAGCCAAAGGTGAACTATTTCATAACTCAAATCAATATTAGCTTTCAGAAGAAACATACGTAATTTATTCAAGGAATGTGTTCGGATCTCATTTTGTGGCTTTAGGTGCCATTCCAGGTTGCAAAACCACTTTCACAGTTTCCAGGTCATCAATCCCAAGGTCAACAACAACTTCCTGCTTCATATGGAGACAATTGCACTAGAGCTACCCACTCTTCCCCAGCAAACTCTACTCCTGCCAAGTCACGAATGCGTTGGACACCAGAACTTCACGAGGCTTTTGTGGAGGCTGTCAACCAACTTGGGGGGAGTGAAAGTACTATAATCTATTTTTCTGTTTCGTAAGTCTTTAGCCTTACTTTGTTAACCTTCGTTCTCATTTTTTTTTCCTGTTTTTCTGTCTTCTATCTGCAGGAGCTACTCCAAAGGGTGTGCTGAAGCTCATGAAAGTTGAAGGATTAACTATATATCATGTGAAAAGCCATTTGCAGGTATGTGCACTTTGCTTTTAGCTCCTTTGTTTGTTTTGTAGCATGTGTGCTTTTACTGAAACAGATTTGGTTTGAGATGAAGAAATACAGGACAGCTAGATATAGGCCGGAGTCATCCGAAGGTACATAAATTATGTCTCGTATAATATGCAATGTTTACCAGCATGCATTAATTATAATTACCTGTTTTGTTTGAGTAAGTATTTCTTTGATGCCACTGTAAAATAAAACCAATCTTTCACTGCAACATTTATTGTAGGATTAAAAGCTCATATCATGTAGATCATTCTTGATTGGAAACTAGGTTATCTTTAATATGCTTTTCAGACGTAAGAAAATGTTTTACTGATTTATTAAATACCTATTAATACATAATATCTTGTGCCAATGGTTACATTAATGCAAATCACCTTGAATGACAAACTATTGAATCGTGTAAAGCACTTAATATCTTAAACTGATGTTAATGACTTTAATCCTTTGTCTATAGATGCAGAAACTTCAGCGAATCTAAATGTATTTGAATATACAAATAAAATTAAGATTTAAATAACTTTTTTGGTCTTTATATTATACTCCCTTTATTCTTGAATATGGGCAAAAAAAAAACCTCATCGATGTTCTCTCGTATATAAGCAAATTTTAATTATTTTCACCCTATTTTAACGAGGTTATTCCTAAAAAAAACTTCCTTTAATTGAGATTTTATTTCCAGTGACTTGTTTATTCTTGATATCAAGTTCCAATGAAAATAGTTTTGGAAAGAAGTTTTTTTTTTTTTTTTTTTTTTTTTTTCATTTAGAATTGGTGAAATTAAATAATTCTAACTAACTTTCTGAGTTGGCATAAATTAGTTTTCTGCTAATATTCAAGAGGAGAAAGTATGATTTTTATTTTTCGTTTTGATCCTCAACTATTTTTTTCTGTTTGCATCCTAATTAAAAGAAAGGTTTCATTTTAGTCCGTGAAGTTCTGGTCATTAGTCTTGATGATGCGGCTAACACAAATTGAATAAGCAGTTTAATTCCTAATGGCAAGAACTAAAACGAAAGCCTTCTCATTTAGAAGGAACCTATATCAAAAGTTTATGATTGTCCATATGCTAACCATAAGTTAACTAATCTAAGCCTCTTGGATATGTCCCAATTCTCTGTCTCTGTCTCTCCCCATGAACCACCCTCTGTTTCCAGAAACCTATGCCTGCTCAAGATACTCAAAAATCGCCTACTAACGTGTCTGAGGAATTGACCTAGACCACAGTGATTGTTGTATAGAAGTGGTGTGTCTTGAGTCAATTGCTAGAAACTAGAGCCACAATCCTCTGTGCTGTAAACTGATCAACAGTTCCATCGTTGATTACTGTGGCAGGAGTTGCAGAGAAAAAAGCAAGTTCCATTGAAGAGATGTCATCTCTAGATTTGAAAACGTAAGTACGCTATTTACTGCTTTTTAAATAATTTATGTTATACAGTATTACCATAAATGTTGATACATCAAATTGATAGACAGAGTTCATTCTTTAACATGACTTTGCTGAACCAAATGTTACATTCTCAGAATAATTTAAATTATGTTGCACGTCATTTATGGTATATGGAATGCGCTGTTAAGTTCGTTTCTTCAGATGGCAGTTATTGTTCAGTATCTTACCACTTAACCTGAGCTGAGTACAAATGTCAATTAAGGGCAAGCTCGGGAATGATTATAATGATTAAAATAGAAGAGGCATTGTTTACTGTATCTTCGAATAGAAGCTACGACAAGGTCCAAAAAGTATTAGTATTAGGATCAACAAGTGGCTTAGAACTTTCAGTGACCCAGGATTAAGACCACAATAAGGCTAATACATGGTTCCATGTAAAGTTTTTAGTAATATTTCAGAAACAGTAATTATTATGCTGACTTTACTTTTTTATTACTGACAGTGGTATTGAGATTACTGAAGCTCTACGACTACAAATGGAGGTTCAGAAGCGGTTGCATGAACAGCTTGAGGTGTGAACTTCATTCCTCTAGAATTTATTTCAAACATATTTTAATGAATTAGTTGTCTTACAAGGGTGGTTCAAAGGTTTATTCAGCTTGAAAGAATCATTCATATAGGAACCAATATTTTTTAAACTATATCGGTCATTGATCATAGGCACAATTAACTAGTCATGAACGGTGGTCAAAACATTCATATGCTTACACACGCTGAGCGAGAGATTAAAGCTGTTAAACAATTCGTGAAGATCATGTAAACATGACTCCTATAAACTCATTAAATGAGTTTACTTAATATTAAAACAATATTAAATGTAACATATATTAATAAAATAATATAACTCTACTAATAAATAATTCAACATTTCAATTCCATTATAAAAAAAAATAACAAATTAATAAAGTATCATAGTTGTGTACATTACACCATGATACAGTCAAATTACACTCAAATCATGCATAAACATACTATCATATAAAATTAAAATAATATAAGCATATCACTGATGTAATTAATATCATATAAAGACATTTTAGATATCACTAATATAATGTCATATGAAAATAAAATCACAAAATATAAAAATGTTAGTATGGAAGTGCGGTTGCCGAAAACAATTATTCACTAAAAGACAAATCACAATAGAGAAAATAAAACACAAAATTCATAAAAATTAACGAGACTAAGAAGAATAATGGGTATCACTGGTTGTTAGAGACGTCTTTTAAAAAAAAATATCATAATAAAATCTAAACTTTAAAATAAATAATATTTTAAATAATGATTGATATATCATCTTAAAATGTCAATTTTATATATATATATATATATCATCTTAACAAAATCGAAATAATATATATATATATATATATATATATCTAATTTTATGTATATCAATGAAATTTTAAATAATTTGGAGGCCAGTTACAAATGTTAGTGAAAAAAGATAAACGCAAAGTTCAAGTTACCGGGGGTAGATTCTTCATGAGCCTAGAAATTATTTATCTTCAGGTACACCTTTGCCCTTTCCTTGTTTGCCGACGAAAGCCGTTGGGCTAACTGTGCTCTGCAATGCTGAAATAGCCCTATGAGCTATATCTCTCATGCTACTATTAGATTTTTCAGCCTATTGGGCACCCTGTCCATAATATCTTCAGCATTATCTAATGGTTTCCTGTATTAAATAGTACCTCCTAAGTGTACTGGTCCATTAGATATGTTATATTAATGTATCTCTCTCATAGCACTTAAAATAAAACAGTAGCACATAATCTTTCAACTAAAGGTCTTGTAGATATCTTTTTAGTACAGTAGCAATGAGTAATTTTCCGCTGTGTCTCTCATCATTAATATTTAAATTTTGCGGGTTTACGTTTACGCTCTTTTCTTTTTACGTTGCTTCTTCTAGATTTTTGTTTGTCAACTGTATATTGAATGTGGGATTTTGCTTGACAAAGAGATGGCCAAGTTACCCATTCTGGTAATAACATAACCCAAAATCAACTTTGATTAAGTTTGCAATCTTTCTGTGAAAATCAATTTCCAATATGTGGTATGTAAGCAAAAATTATGTTACTTCAAACTCAGGTTCACTTAAAAATAAATTCTATAAATCACATTGATTCTAAATTGCGTTTACTTTTATAGTACGGTCATGTAGGACATGATAAAATGCATTTAGTGTACTTGACTGTTAGTTTGTAGAAAGTTGCACTTAATAGTAGCCTTGGAAATAGTCTTCACTAAGTCTGTTAGGAGACTGTATCTTATGCAGATCCTTTTTTAGACCAGATGGATCATATGCAGAAACTGTACACTACTACATACCCTTAAGAAAGCTATTTTCATTCCCTAAATTCTTTCTCTAAATGATTGTTCAGATATAAATAATTAAAATATTCTGTTTGGATTATTGAAATTTAATACATACAAAAGGAATTATTGAACGGAGTATCTTCATCAAAAGTATAAAACTCATACAGCATACACAAAAGCTAAGAAAGAGGCACGCTGTCTTACTTGCATATGCATTTTGCCCGCATTCGCAAAATGTTTTTGGTACCGGTAATTATTTTTAAAATAAAATTCCAAACTGGTTATCAATTTTTTACTGGCTTGGCCTGTTGGGAATTCAGTTTTGTGGGTTGATTGGAGGACCAAATATCAGAACAATCATTGGTTTTCCAGTCCAACTAGCCGGTTTGATTTGGTATTCTCAACCATGCTTGCAATTGCCATGATTATAGAAGTTCATGTTTTATAGCACATGGGATCTGTTAATAATTTTTTACATGTAATTGAAATCGACTAGAAGTGAAGTTTGGGTTTTTGTAAGCTGGGTGAAAGAAATTGAAGGAATGTAAGTATTCTCTAGAGAAAGAATTTAATATTGTATATTATTAATTTATCTTAAAATAAATTATAATTCATTTACGGGTCATGCTCAATCTTATATCTTTGACTTGTTGAAGATACAAATTGTAGTTCTAAGATTTACAGCACTTTCTCATGAATGTTGTGTTATGTCGTTGTCATATCTCTTTCGTGGTTCTAATATCGTTCTTCTCCTCCCCTTATTTTTTATGTCAGATTCAAAGAAATCTACAGTTGCGAATAGAAGAACAAGGAAGATACCTCCAGATGATGTTTGAGAAGCAATGTAAATCTGGAACTGAAACATTGAAGGCCTCATCATCTACCATTGAGACTCAATCTGGAGTATCTTCAAATGCCATGAGAGATTTCCCGGTCAAAAATGTTTTGGAAGCACCACAAGTAGACCATTGTAGGTCAGGACCTTATCAAGCTAACGGTAGTACCACAGTTGAGGAAGGCTCACTGGAAAAGGGTGGGAATCCTGATTCTCCCAAAACTCAAGATGCGATTGCTAGTGATGATAGTGCACAAGCCCCAAAACGTCAAAGAACGGAGTAAGGCATACGAATGTGCTGAATCACAAGATCAAAATATGATGGGTCGAGCTCGTAAGTTATGAGTTTCTTCTATCTTATTGTGATCAATGAGTGCAATGTACATTTAGCAGAAGATGTTACTTCAATTGCTTGAAAGGCTTAGGTCAAGTTTTGTTGTTAGAAATCCTTCTTGGTAGATAGTTTGTAAATATCAGTGTCACTGTAAGCCATACCACAGCTTGCGCATACTCTATATCCTTAGAATGCGGAACCCTTCATGCGCGCCCTGTATTACCGTACCCGAGAAGAATAAAAAGCAAATAATCAGTCAAAGTTAATGAGCTTGTAGCTCAACTTGATGCTGTGGGAGATTCAATTGGTCGCTTGTCTTTTTCCTCTTTCCTGCATTTCTAATGTGAAAAAAAAAGTAATTATTTAATTTTTATTAGTACAAACACCTTTTTAGTTCCTTGTTATCTTTAATCTTGTTGTTGATGTTGTCGTAGAGACTAAAATTAATATAGAGAGAGTGGAGGAGAGAGATTAAAAGTAGTAAACTTAAATGATATGATTTTTTTTCCCTTTAATTTGATAAAATTGTTTTTCAGTCCTTACGAAATATTGTAAGAATTAGTCTTCTGAAAAATATAACTATTTTTTTAGTATTTTGAAAAATCTACTTAAATTAATCATAAAACAGATGTTGATCTTTTTCAGTCTACTCTATTAGTATTGCTTACGTTTTTAAAGAAAAAACTTCTAATACATTATCTAGAAGTTGAAGAAGTATTTCAAGTAGTCTCTAGGTAGGTAGTTTGTGCATTAATGTTTTTCTCAATTTAAAATAATATTGCAAAGTAAAACACAAAAATTCATTCAACATGAAACTTTGTAAACACATTCACTTTTAACTAAAACTAAGTATTTTTAGATAGGTAAAACTTAATTGTAATATTTGAATGCAACTTCTCTTAACAAAACTTAATATTCTTTGAATGCAACAACTCCTCGGTAAATAAAGTATTCTTTGTTAAATAACTACTCGTGACTAAGATAGGTAAATTGTTTGATTAGTGATCCACATACAGTATGTGTTTAGTTTGTACAATGACTTATTTGACTTGCATACCTTCTTTCTATGTATATCTGGGATCTCACATCCTTCTCGTAGCTTCACATAAACTTCTTCATACAATTCCTGGTGTAAAAAGGAATTTTTCACGTTAGATTGTTATAAGACCAATCAAAGTTCACATGTAGAGATAACAATACTCAAATTGTGTTAATTTTGTTACAAGAGGAAATGTTTTAGTGTAATTTATTCTATATTGTTGTTTATATATCCTTTTGCCACTAATATAGCTTTGACTATCTCAATTGTACCATTTGCATTAAATTTCATAATATATACCCATCAACATCCTATTGGTTTCTTTTCAATTGTATAATCTACTAATTCCCACATTTCATTTTTTTGCAAGGATCTCACATCTCTCCATTCATAGCATCCTTCCTCCTGGAGTCAATAAAGCCTCTTGCACATTGTTAGGAACAAATATAGTAGATAATTGACTTATAAATGTGATATTTAAGTTAGACAAATTTTTCGTTACAAATGTAACTACTCATAAGGTATATGATCTTATTGATGCAGTCATTGAGGATCATAAGTACTCTTAGGGATAACTTTAGTGACATGTCAAAATTCTTTTGCTATATTAAATTCTTAAGGGGATGACTGGTGTGGTATATCGTCAGCACCAACAAGCAAATATTCGACCTCGACATGCTCAAATTTTTCCTCCTTATGTGGTTGTTAATCATTAGATTGTTGCACATTCTCATCATCTCATGATACAATTTTGTTACTTTCTTTCTCTAATTTGAACTCAATATTAACTATTTGTGGAATAGAACTCTGAATTTCATCATAATTATCCTCTTGAATTTCAAACTTATGGAAAAAATATCAAAGGTATCGTGAAGAACTATATCTATGTTAGTAAACATTTGCTACTTTGTGAACTGTAGCACTAGTATCATTTTTGGTGATCAACACAGTCAAGGAACACACATCTTTCAGTTGTAGGAGACAACTTCTCTCATACTTGTATAAGTGAACATAAGTTACATCACCAAAAACTTTGTGTGTTGATTCAATAATCCTGGGACTTACTACACCATCTATAAGTGATTGAAGAGGTGATTATTAAGGCTTTACCATTTGAATAATCACTACTTGTAGTTGTTGTAGGCATCATGCCCTTGATGTCTGCTTTCTCATTGGTAGTTACTACAATAGTTGGATTTTTTTCTTTTTGAATTCTTCTTTGATGTCCAATTGTGATCTCATTATTTAGGGTATCCTATGATTTCATAGCATCATTCCTCGATGTTTTCATCCTTATTACACTGATACAATTGTAATTACCCTTTTCTGAATCTTTTGATTGCTTTGTTAGCTTCCTTGTCATCATATATGTGGAATCAGAAATCATATCTTTTGTTCTGTTTTCAACGTCGTGCATCAGACTATCTCTCTTTATATTATCAATGCATAACATTCTTCTTTTAAATCAGGTGGCACTTCCTTTCACGACATTTCTCCACAAACATGTTCATAATCATCATCCAATCCAACAAGGAATATGTGCACCCTCAATCATTCAATTGACTTCTGATATGACTTCACATCATCAAGGTCCTTCATGAGTACTTTGTCACGATTGTCTAATTTTCTAAAAACTCAATCAACTCTGTAATATTCAGTTAATGTTCTATTATTCAGTTAATATTCAATGAATGTCCTTTGATTCAAGACAAACACATGTAGTTCATCACTTTCATCGTAAAATACTCTTGAAAAAGCATTTCAAAAATTGAGGACAATATGGATAAGCAAAGATACCTTCTCATTATTCCTAGCTTCATGGATATCAATAACCATCTTTTTACTTTTTGGTTTTGAGTATGTTATTTTTCATATCCCTCATTTTCTTTTATCAAAGGCTTTACGTTCGCACAGATGTAGGATAATATTTTTCTCTTTACAATGTATATTTTCATTAGTTGTGATCTTACGTCATAGTTAAATTCATTTAAAATAATGCATAAAATATCTTAGAATTCAGAGAAAATATCTAATACCAAATTAAAAAATAGAATTTATAAGATAATTCACTGTAATTTTTATTCATATATTTTTCGTATACAAATATACTGTTCTTATAATATTTTACTCTTACAAATCAAGAACTAAAGAAAAAGTCTATAAACCAGGACTAAATTAAAAATATTCACATTATACAATATTTTATACACCTATGCAAACTTACAATTTAGCTAATGTTACTTATAATTTAGCTAATCAAATATTTTCATCTCAGCTATTCTTTTATAGTAAATGAATACTAATATATCTTATCATTAAAATCCTAATATCTCAAATGAAACACTCAATTTAAATATTCAAATGAGTAATATCAGTAAAAAAAATAATAGATGATATATATACATTTATCCTTACAAATTGTATATGTATGGAAATATTCATATACCTTACCAGCACATAAATATTGTTGCATGCAAATTATAATCGATGAAGGTTGATCATCTTTTGTTACCATATTTAATCTTTTTCTTTTAGAAATTATATGTCTGTTGATTCTCAAAATTTTCTTAATATTTTAATAAAATCTAACTAGAATATGTCAATATATATATGTATATATGTGGTTATAAGACGTATTTCACAAGTTAAACATGCATACGAAAGATGCCGTTGTATATAGTTTTGATGTAAATTATATCGTACAATGTTTTTTTTCTCTCTCTAAATCAAACATGGATTCATTTCTATATACGCAAATTAAAACCTCAGACAGTTCACAATCAATCACAACCAGTTGTGCTGATATACAAGAATCAATCAGTCAGAAATGTCCCGTAATTAACACACACCATTGCACTCTAGACAGGTTAACCAAACTGCCCAAGTCTCATCATGTCGAGAACCTCAGAGATTTGGTCCATTTCTGATCATACACCAATGTTTCCTATTGTAACCTGATAAGGTAGGGACGTGACGCTCCAACCTGCATTTGCATGAGCATTATTCCCTTCTATCCATTAAAAATTTAGGAAAGACGACTTTGAGGGCAAGCAATGTAGAAAAAAAAAATGAAAATAACTACATATGTATCTTGTGTTCAAACTCTTGATATTTTATTCTCAACTCACCAATTAATCTCTTACAACATAGTCTCAAACCACACACACGTACGACTTCTCAACTCGCTGTTTGACAGATATTCCTCTCCTAATTCAAACACTTGCAGTTGATATCTTATTGTCAAGTCACCAACCAACTCCATTCTTCTACATATAAATACCATCTTCTTCTATTTTCCTCTCAACTTCTCTACAATCTTGGCCTCTATAATCATACATATGAACTTGCTGGTAGCTTATTCACTGGATCTGACTCCTGAAATGAATCCAATTTCCTGGAAGATTCTGGTGGTTGATGAGGTATAGATGTTGAGACACTTGTTTTACTTTTGTTGGTTTGGTTCAAAACTTCGTTTTTAAATTCATGACACAAAATGGTTGTTTTTTAGTTTCTCATTAGTCACTCTCGTATGCGTGCGTCCATTGGATCAAAGGGAGATGTAGTGTGCATTTCCTTGTTGAGCCTAATGGACTTTATTTCGGGAGTGAGAGCCAGTGATTATGCCATTGCAGCTCCTGATGCAAAAGCCTCTGCTACAAACGGACTTCCAAATTCAAAGGTAAGCTTAAGTGCAAATGCTTTATTCATTTATTTTTTATTTTTTTTATGAATGTTTGAGTGAATAGATTTTGGAGTGTATGGGTAGAAGGAATAAAGGCTAGGAAAAAAAAAAAGAGGAAGAAAGTGATAGATAAAATGTATTATTATACGATGTAAAATGAAATGTAAGATGAGAAGAAAAATGAGGTGAACGATGGAAGAGAAGAATGAGATGAAGAGAAAAAAATT
>Ga0209700_101235_pt1 | contig 52408 bp, 26 predicted proteins | sample SiratroredBW_FD_187528 | JGI IMG/M metagenome (GOLD analysis project Ga0209700, IMG submission 187528) | Root nodule microbial communities of legume samples collected from California, USA - Siratro red BW (SPAdes) (version 2) | ecosystem: Host-associated > Plants > Roots > Nodule | place: USA...
AAGATTGATGACAAAAAACCTAAGGAAAACCAGAGATTAAGGGATCTATAGAGCAAATACGAACTTACTCTGTTTGAGATTCTGATCGGTTAGAAATGATCCTTAACTCCTTAGCTACTGTAGGGTATATTTAGATTTTAAAACAGATGATGTATGGATGGAGAAAAACTAGAGAGAAGGGAGAGAGATTTTTGAGAAAGCGAGAGAGAGGCACGGGAGAGAGTCTGGAGATGCAGGGCGTCACATACCTCCTTTTAGTTCTTACCCTAAAAAAATTGTTTCTAAAAGCAACTTTTAATAACAAAATGCGGTATTTTAAACACTTGATTTTTATTTTTATTTTCAACGTTTAAGTTCATGATTTATTTTAAAGCTTCAACTGAAAACACTTTTTTAATTGAAATTCTTGGAATGAGAACTTCAAAGTGAAAAAAAGTAAACATTACAACCTTAAACACATTTTCTTATTAAATAATAAAACATCATCTTGTTTAAAGTATATATGTTTTTATTTGAACATGGGTTTTAAACAACGTTTTTATATAATTTATTTTAGATCTATGTTTATAAATATTTTCAAAAATTTATCCAAAAATGAAAAAAAAAGGCTAAAATTAACCTGTACTGTATATCCAATAGTATTATTAAATCAAAATAAAGATTAAAAAATATTTAAAAATTAAATATATGATATGAGTATTTGTTTTTTCATGAGGAAATGGCAATGGGAAAGCTAAGTATTTGACTTTTGAGGAAGTTTGTTTGAAAGGAGGAAGCAAGGGTAATTACTGCAGAGAAACAGAATTTGCAAATATAGTTTTCCTGTGGGGAAATTGGGAACATGGTGTGTGGTCCTCTGGCTTCAGATTTGGTACACCCAAATACAAATTCAACTAACATTAATGTTTCAGTGTCATTTTCTTTATTACATTTTTTGGATTATATGTAGCACATATGGTTACATGGTTTTTAAATTTAACAGTGTTGATTAACCCATTAAAATGCAGTGTTGACTAACAATTTTTTTTTTAAAAAAGGATTATTTAGTTGTGCCTTGTTTAAGTGAGTTTCCTAAATAATTATTATTTTTTAATTGGTTGGTACCATATTTTTTTTTCAATCGTAAAATTTAAAATAACTTAAGTTTTTCTTTACATGAATTCACTTATGTGTTTTTCATGGGGAAAAAACCTAAGTTAAACACACTTTAACAACTTAAATATTAAAGTAAATATTGTTTAAGAGTTCAAATTTATATGAAATTATTAAACTTAAATTAGATAAACAATCTTTTTATATAACTTGTATTATATACATTCTATAAAAATGTGGCATATGCTGGTTCCACTTTAATAAAAAAAAAAGAGTGATTAATTTGAGTGTTATATATATATATATATATATATATATATATATAAGTAAATTCTTGAATTTAGATTCTAAGCAAGAAAATACTCCCTGCTAAGTAGTCTTACATTATTAATGTTTTCAACCCAAAAAATTATTTTCGAAAAGTTGTGGGTTAGATGAAAAAAAAAATTCTTCAAAATCAGCCTTTTCCTAAATAGCTTTTGTTATTGTGAATTTATATCAATATTTTACATATATAAAAAGTAAAATAATTGTTAAAGAAAAAAAAAAACGTTAAATCTCGTGTCTTTAATTAAAAATTCAATGATTGAATGCTTACAACTAAATAATAAAAGCATTCTTATTTATTTAAACTTAAATGTTAATTTTGATCACCATGTACAATTATTACTTAATTTTTTAAAAACAAACCTTTTTGAAGAACTCGCCTTAATTAATTGATTACAACACACTTAACAAGAATAAATAATTATGGGCACCTAGTGAATAATAAGTGTGCACGTGACATATATAGGATGAGTTTAGCCTACTATTAACTCAAGGCAAACATATTCCTGAGGCATAATAATATAATATAATGCCACAACAAATATTTAAAATAAAGCTTTTTTCTTGAACAAAAAGTTGTTGGTTTGGGACACATCCTCGGACAAAAGTAGTGATAAAAATATTATTTTTTATACTACGATAAATTTATTTTTTACTATTTAAAACATAATAGTTATTGTTGCAAAAAATATAAAAGTTACAGTAATATTTTATGAATGCAATAACTAATTAATATATATATATATATATATATATATATATATATATATTACAAAGTTATAATTTTAGTATGTGAAAGAAATATAATTGCTTAGATATTTTTTACAATAAACCCATTTCAAAATAAAATTTCAGCACATAAATTTGTGATAACATTATTTATTACAGTAGTTTCTTTTTTCTTTTTTCTCTTTATCTTTGAGAATTTAGTTATCACGGAGTGAAATCCACAACGTCAAATGTATTATTAGTGTCAGAAAACCGACCAAAATTTGATTTCTAAATAGTTGAATTTTGATCGAGTCTTTTTAATTTTTCTTTCTAAATTATTTATTCTCATCTGTATTATTTTATGAAAAAAAAAATCTTACCAGAATCTTTGCTTTATTAGAACAAATTTTCGGGTTCCATTCTTTAGTGATATTGTTCATAGTGAGGAATTTGACTTCTTAAAAACTGAATTCTAAGTAAATTTCTAGTATCTAAGGGTATTGTTCATAGTTGAAAGTTTAACTTATTCGAGAATCAAATTTTACTTGATTTTTCGGCACAAGCAATATTATTTTATTTTACATTGCAAATTTGATTATTTGAAGACTGAATTCTTAATGTGAATAGTAAATAAGTCTATTTTAATAAATGATGTTGTCATATATTCGTTTGTGGAACTTTTTTAAATGGTTTTATTGTGGAAAAATTTAATTTATCTGAAGATTTTGTAGTTAAAAAAAAATTACAAAATAAGATCATGTGCAATTTATATTACCAAGACGAAAATAAACTTTGCAGTTTATCTCGAATCACGATTCGTCTTGGAACACATAACTATTCTAAGAGATGAAAACAAAAACAGTTTAATACGTGATTACTGATGTGAATGATTGTTTTTCTTTTCTTTTTCCAAAGTTACTTTGGTGGTGTTATTTATATATATATTTTTCAATGAAACTTGTTAGAGATTTTGTATTTAATAATGTTAGGAATCTTAATTTGAACTTTGATGATTATTTGCAAATATCTTTAATTATTTTTAATATAAATATTTACGATAAAACAGTTATTCTATTCAACTATATAGGACTATCATGGAAGATAAATACAAAGTAAGCTGATAATGTAAATAATTTTTGTTATAAATAATCTGCAAAATAAATATCACGCTATTATTATACACTTTCATAAATTAGTTTATTATTATTTTTGTTATACTTTACTTGTACTTTGAATATGTAATCCCTTATTGTTAGAAATTTCATTTACTTTATTAACAAATTAGAAGTTAGTTACACAATAACTTAGTTTGATTTACTTTTTTACTTTTATTATTATGTTTTCTTATTGTGTATGATATTTTCGAAACATTTATTTTAGTGACATTTAGGTAGAAAATATTTCTAAGTTTTCCTAAATTACAATGACTAAACTTATTTTTTGGTAATAATTATAAATAAAAATGTTAAATTTGTAAAAAAAAAAAAAATCAACTTCGAAGGACAAAGACATATTTAGGTTTAAAGTTTTATATAATTTGGATATTTGTATATATAAACGCGTAAATAACAATTTTTTGCTTTAATTTAAAATAAGATGAAATAGTTAAAATAAAATGAGACTATGAAGTATTAAGTAACTTTTTTAATCATATAAAATTTTGTAACCTCAGTTTATTTATATAGATTTTAAATTGAACAATTAGATGGTGATAAAAAGTTTGGAGACACCACATCTTGCAAAGTTTTCTTATTGTGTATTTTCTTTTGTGCATCACTTTAGTCTTATTTGTTCTTATTATTATTACTTTTTTACATCTATTTGAAAATGTAGACTAACTAATTCCCAATAATAATATCATTGCTATAAAATTTAAAATTTCTGGTTTTATGATTTTCTGTTGTTGGAGATAGGTTACAGTGCCAGTTTTATTTTTCTATGCTTTCACATTAATACTGATGAAAAAGAAAATAAAAAAAAATGTACACACAGTTCTAGGGACAAAACAAAGAGAAGCTTTTGGTCCCACATTTTGACGGAAAGTCAGAATTTGTGCATTGGATTCTTAAAAAGAAGAAGAAAAAAAAAAACCCTTTGTTGATCAAGCCATTGGATTAGAGAAATTTGTGGGTATATTTGGGGATTGGAATATTTTTCTCAAAAACAAAAAAATAAAAATAAAAGGATGTGGGTGATAACCGGGTATTGTTTATTCATGCTTTAACATAAGACAAGTTAAAAACCTTCATTCCACAATTTCATATTTGAAATTTCCAAACTTTGATCTATCCAATAAGAGAGAATGGATAGCCATGATGATGAGAACAAGTATCACCTAAAGTACATGCTTGGGAAAAAGCACCCAAGAGATTCAAAAAATTATCAATGGCTTTTTCTTTTTGTACCCTTCTTTAGTTAAATCCTAGAATCACTTTTGACTTGCTCACTACCATGATTCCATTAAATAACCTTTACCCACCAACCTTTCAAAAGGAATTAAGTGTTCTAACTATCTTCATCCACCTTTCATTTCTTTTCTTTCTTACCATAATGCTTTTCCTAGTTGTGACACTAAATTCTTGCATCACAGCTTGGGTGACAAATATTAAAATGCCCCTTTTGCATTTTAAAACTATAAAGCCAAAACAAACCATTTAACTATTTGCTCATTTATCATCATTTTCAGTAATGCCTTTTAACATAAAATTTAAACCAAATTGAAAAGTGAAGGAAAATGCACTTGTACAAAAATTATCACATGGCACATGAATTTTGCAGCAATCCCTATCTAGTTTATATTCTCCTAGTAAGTTTTATTGCAGTACCAGCCTATAATACCACATTGGCTATCACCTACCTTTCTTTTGCAATTATAAACAAGTACAACTTTAAGATCATTTGTTAACAAAGTTAGCTTTAATTTCAACTGTTTAGTCTCTATTATTGTTGTATCTAACCACATGACCCCTCTATCTGTTTTCCTTTATTTTTTTATTGTCATCAAAAGGGAAAATAAGTGTTATTCTTTTGTATCAATTATCAAATAAAGCAAGAACCTGATAAAATAACAAGTAATCAGAGAGTGGCAAAAAAGAAAAGTGTATGTTCAAAATAGTATAACACTGTGTCCTGAAAAGAGTACCCCCCCTTAATCAGAGGAAAATTTGGAGACAATCTGTTCAAGATTCTTCCAAGGCTAACATCTTTTTGTCCCCACCATAACAACTAAGCCCAGAAACACATGAGGAGTACAGCTTATGCAGGATCACAGATATAAGCATCTAGACTTTTACAAAAGCAAACAAATTTGAAAATCTACGAAACCCTTTGTTTTGCTCATAGAATGTGGATCATCAAAAGATTGAAGTATCTTTGAAATGAGAAGTGGCTAAAAGCTGTATCATGTGTTAGACACATACATTTGGTTTTAAAAGATAAGAAGCAAATCATGAACAATTTTGGAAGTAAGTGACAGAGAGATTAAGGGGTTGTTTCAATATTTTAAGTACTTTTTTTTTTTATCAAACATTTGATGACAATGAAGGGTCCATTATTAATTGAGCCTCTAATTTGTCCATATATAATAGGACATTAGGAATGGAATCACTACATCAGGAAGCGGAATCAGAGAGGACACACTCTCATACAGCAGAATCATTGAACGTACCTTATAGTTTTGGTTTGGAAGCTAATCAGATGCAATGTTTTGTCACAATCGAAAAGGTTTCCTACCAAAAATTGATGTAAAATTTGATTAGATCTTCTTGATTGCTGAGCTACCTTAGTTAACAGAATACAGTAACATTTAAAATCGTAGCTTTCATTCTCCCCTCCCAACAAATCCATCATCTGAGAGTTTTTTTCCTTGATACAATATAGTGATCAAATGTTGGACCAAGTTGGATCTAACACTTCAGTTTTGATTTCTGTTATTCTTATATTTTTGTGATTTTTCTAACAAGAGAAAGTGACACAAAGATTTACTTAAAGTGAATATGCAAAAGAATACCAAGCTATGCCTATGTGCTCTTCTTGTCTTTTGTTCCGTAAATGAAGACTTTGTAGGGGTGGTAGAAGCAATTTTGTACAAACCATTGTAATAGGGTTGCAGAATTTGAGCAATTTTGCCAGCAAACAGACAACAAAATTGAAAGGTGTGGAGCAGTGTGAAACATACATCACTATCATGGCGACTATCGGTATATTGCAATTCATTTATTTTTATTTACTGCATAAAAAGGTTAAATTTATAACATAGTAAACCATTAAACTCCAAAACGCTAGTGCGTTTGTACTGACATGAGAATTTTATATTCTGCTTGCAATAATTGCACAGGAAGAAAAAAAAAACGACTTTTTAATCACATGTTGGAAAAGTACATAAATAAAATATTAACTTAATTTAGTTGTGATGACATATAGTTAGGGTTATCAGACTTAGGCAAAGTCGAGCTAATTTGGATTATGTTCAACTTAATTGTGACTTCCAAATTTGGGCCACTTCTTCCCGCGCTTCCATACTTTCCTTCTGTATATCTACAGGAGAAATAAAAATACTATTTTATCATCTTTATTTTTTACGCTCTCTTTTCACTTTTCTCATATTTTAGATTATACAATTTAAAATACAATTTTTTTTTTAAATTTTATAAATTTTTATTCAAATTGCATAATCTGAAATAAAAAAATTATATTATAAATTATATAATTCAGAATATAAAAATATATATTTCAAATTTAGGATTTAGGATATATTTCTTCTTATTCTAGACTGTTCCATCGAAAATATAATATTTCTTTTGAATTTTATAATTTAGAATAAAAATTTTAAAAAAAGTATTTTTAATATTATTAGAAGTACGGAGGTGGAGAAGAAAAGCATGGAGGTGCAGGAAGAAGGGTCCTAAATTTATTAGTCTAGTCCATCCTATTACGAATTACAAACTATTAGCCCATATGCCCACATTATCTTACAACAATATTTCCTATCCTTAAATTTTTGTGAAAAAAAGCAAATAACTTTGCCATTTTTGTTTCTTCAAGTCCAAATATAAGTTTCTGAATCATATTTATTTAGTTTTGTCTCAAGTCTAAAGATCTAGTCCAAATTAATAAAAAACAAACAACATAATTAAATAAAGTTAATAGTTTTAGAAAGTAAATAAAAAAAGTCGAGTTAATGCATAAGCCTAGCCCATTCTAAATCAACTCACATTGGGCCAAGTAACAGTTGATGACGCTCCACCTCCCGAGTTCATCCTGTACCCTATATTTTTTGAAGATGCCAAAAATATCTTTTTTAGATTTTGGAATACATTTTTTTTTTATTTGAATTGTACAAAGTTCATTTTTATTTTTAAATGAGCTTCACATATGTGTTTGTTGGTATAAAAAGTTCTACCTAGTATAACACCTTTGATATATATCTCATGTTCTCTTTGCTCCTTGAAGATATGGGCTCCATGAACTTGCTTAAAAACCAACTCCATAAACTATATATATAGACTCCGTGTAGTGTAAATCTTGAGGTATTCAACTCTTTATAAGTGTGATGATCAAAGTTTTTCTAGAATTAAAATATAATCTCTCAATGAAGACTACATCATATAATATTGTATATTGTGACTGATAACTTTTCTTTCTCAAAAATATATCAAATCTTTAATTTTTTTTAACAAGTAAAAAACGTTCATTTTTCACCTATTTTTTTTTACTCACTACCACTTACAGTTTATCACTCTAATTTCTAAATCGAATTTCTTTTTTAAATAATAAAAAATAAAATTAATAAAAACATTTTAGAGATGTTGTAATCTTATTATAAAACTATTATTTTATAAATTTTTTTTTCTCAAAACCGAACTTTTTAACCAAATCCTGAGATCAAACTTCTTAATCGACCTCCCGAGGTCAATATCCAGATAGCTGAACTTCATAGGGATGAAATATTAATAACGTCGTCGCCGCACGTACTCACATCTTGGAAAATAGGAGAAGAATTGAAACTGCTGTTTCACTCAATATTTGATAGCTACTCATATGTAAAGCATGTGTGCAGCCGATAACTTTTTTATAGGCAAGGTTTATCAATAAAAAAAAAAAAAACTACATTTCGTGGTGAAGAAATTACATGGTGAAGAAATTACATGGGAGGAGCAACCAAAATCAGAAAATACGGAGGCAGTGTGTAGTGAATTCATTTATTTGTGCTTAATATCTAACTAAGGAAACACTAAATTGAAAAGAAAACAAGTCCTCACGCTAGACAGTGATATATATATATACTAACACTAGAGAAAAGAAAATGTGCATAATCTTCCCATTTCATTTCTTAATAGTTATTTCCCTCTTGAAGGTGATATGCAAAATGGTTTCTCTAACTTAGACTGTGATGTAAATTAAATCAAGTTAATTATATATATATATATATATATATATTCTGTTTAGAACTTTATGCTTTGTCTCTGAATCAATATTTCTACTATTATCAAAAAGTGCGGAATACACAGCTCTATGATACCAGCAAAGGAAGAAAATCAGTTAGAAGGGGAGAACACGTGACAAGTGATCCGAGAAGGGAAGGAGGTGAATGAGCAGACAGTTAAGGAGCAGAAGAAGGGGGAGAGGAACGTAGCGAATATTGTTTCAGGTGCCGGAAAGTAATTTTTACCCATTTACAGTGAGAGGCCAATAGACAATGCTGTTAATTTCATTGCTTTGTGAGATAAAACCCTTGAAATTCAATAAAGAGTTATAGTATTTTCTTTTAAAGGGGTTTTCTCTGTTTAAGTTTTACCGTCCCTGGTATCATTTGGTGCTTTCATTGATTCAATGGCGAACACCACCCGTATGCAGATGATGCAAGCGGCCATCAACAAGCTCACTGAGCAAGCTGATGGGTATAATGAACAACTAACTACAATCACCCAGGCTCTGGCTTCCTTGCAGGTGCAGTTGGCTCAAAAACTGGAGCAACCTTCTCGACAACAATCTTCACCATTCTCGGCCCCGCGACAGATGCGGGTTGATTTTCCCCATTTTTCAGGGAGTGAGGACATCCTTCAATGGATCTACCGAGCCGAATGTTTCTTTCGCATCTATGATGTTCCAGAAGACTAGAAAATGGATCTAATAACAGTTAGTCTGGAAGGCAGAGCGTTAGCTTGGTTTCAAATATGGGAAAAATTGAATCCAGGACATGACTAGCTGTCTCTATCTACAACTCTTCAAATTCATTTTGGACCGTCCCAGTTTGAAAATCCTCGAGAAGAATTGTTCAAACTAAAACAATCTAGTTCGGTTGTCAACTATTTTGATGCTTTTAACGATCTGACCACAAGAGTACATGGATTAGATGATGCCCTACTCTTAGACTATTTTATTGGTGGGCTACACTTAGAACTCCAACGGGAAGTGAAATCCCGATCTCCCATTTCTCTGATGCAGGTAGTTTCTTTGGCTCACTTGTTTGAGGAAAAATTTGCTCCCCACACGCAACACTAGCGCCCATCAACCTCAGCCCCAATTCTTTTTGCACAGAAAACTTAATGGCAAACTCAAACCAAGCAGGTCAATCAGACCACAACTCCAATTGACATTAAACCACCGTTACTACCGACACCTCCTAAGACCACTGTTATGCGAAAATTATCACCAACAGAAATCCAATTTCGCAGGGAGCATAACCTTTGTTTCACTTGTGATGCAAAATTTAGCCTAGGACATAAATGTGCAGCTAAGCACTACTTTCTTATACAATCGGCGAAGGAAGTGAATACAGAACTTGATCAGCACATTGAAGATCCTGATTCAATGTCAATAGCACCTGAGGATCTTAGTCAATTAACCACACCATTGCAACTGTCTTACAATGCGTTAACAGGTCTCTCAGCTCGAGGTTCTATTCATTTTTCTCGGACTGTTCAAGGCAGGGATATTCGTATCTTAATGGATGAAGGAAGCTAAGATAATTTCATCCATCCTGCCTTGGTAAAACGACTAGCTCTACCTTGGTATAAGATTCCTCCTTTCAAAGTGTAGGTAGGCAGTGGTGAATTGCTTACATGTAAGGGACATGTTCACAATGTGCCTCTTCAAATTCAACACCATACAATTATAGTGAATGTCTTTGTGCTACCTATAGCTAGCGAAGAACTAGTCCTTGGTGATATATGGTTGGAGACTTTGGATACTCACTTGATGAATTACAAGAAGAAGTTTATTACGTTCTTGCATAATAACCAATTAATTACTTTACAAGGTGACCTCCAGCCCGTTATAGATCAAGCTCAATTTCACCAATTTAGGCGTTTACAAATTACAAATACAATATTGGCCTTATATACTTTATAGATCCAACCACAACAGGAATTCTCGTTGCCTCCAGCAGAGTTACAGCCACACACAGACCCTAAATTGCCTTTGTTATTACAGAATTATCAGGATGTGTTTCAAATTCCACATGGCTTGCCTCCTCCACGAGTACATGACCATGCCATTCACTTATTACCTAACACAACTCCTATCAAAGTCAAACCTTACAGGTATCCACATTGTCAAAAAGATGAGATTGAAAAACTGGTATCTGATATGTTGGCAGAGGGAGTCATCCAACCCAGTACAAGCCCGTTCTCTTCACCTGCATTATTGGTTAAAAAAAAAAGATGGTACATGGAGATTCTACAATGACTATTGAATTCTGCAACCATTAAGGACTCATTTCCTATGCCAATTGTGGATGAGTTATTTGGTGCTCAATACTTCTCTAAACTTGATTTATGCTCCAGTTACCATCAAATTCGAGTCAGAGAGGAAGATTGCTTCAAAACAGCGTTTATGACTCACCATGGTTTATATGAATGGAGGGTTATGCCCTTTGGATTAACCAATGCTCCAGCAATATTTCAGAGTCTTATGAATTCCATTTTTAAGGAGGTATTACACAAGTTTGTGCTAGCTTTTTTTTATAATATCTTAGTTTATAGCCCAGATTGGAGTACACATATGCAACATTTGAGACATTTATTAGATCTGCTCAGAAAACACACTTTGTTTGCCAAATTATCCAAGTGTGCTTTTGGTCAAACACAAATGAAGTATCTCAGACATATGGTGTCCAGAGATGGAGTAAAAGTGCATGACTCAAAAATCCAAGTTGTAACTCAGTGGCCTATACCTTCATCTATAAGTCAATTGCGGGCATTTTTGGGCTTGGTCAGTTATTATCGCAAATTTATTCGTCACTTTGCAGTAGTGGCAACTCCTCTTACAGATTTGTTAATGAAAGATGGGTTTAAATGGCCTGACTAAGCCACGACAACATTTAGGCAATTACAACAGGCACTGGCACAAGCTCCTGTATTAACACTTCCTGATTTCTCACAACCATTTGTGTTAGAAACAGATGCATCAGGGTTAGGCATTGGTGCCATTCTCAGTCAGCATGGCCATCCTATTGCATATTTTTCCAAAAGCTATCTCCTAGAGCTCAACAATAATCCACTTATGCTCGGGAAATGCAGGCCATAGTAGTTGCTGTCACCAAATTTCGACATTACTTATTAGGCCAAAAATTCACCATCAGAACAGATCACAAAAGTTTGAAAGAGCTCCAATCACAGGTTATACAAACCTCCGAACAGCGGGCATGGTTGGCTAAGCTATTGGGCTATGATTTTTCAATTGAATATAAGGTCGGAACTGATAACCAGGGAGCTGATGGCTTATCTAGAGCTTTTCTGTCCATCACTGCACTTACCAGTTCTTGGATTCCTATACTTCAACAGGAACTGCAACACTTGAAACCTCTTAATGAATTTATTGTAGCTGAATTGAAAATGGGCCATTTAACCATTAGAAAGGGTTTGTGGTTTTGGAAGGATAAGTTGTTTATACCTGCCAATTCTACAGTTAAAAAACAACTCCTGTAATAATTTCATGATTCCTTATTAGGTGGTCACGATGGATACCAGAAAACACTAGCTCGACTCTCAGTACAATTTTTTTGGAAAAACATGGCCAACATGGTCAAGGCATATATTAGAGCTTGTTCCATTTGCCAACAAGCAAAGTATAAAATTCTACCTCCTATTGGTTTATTACAACATTTACCCATTCCAAATCAAATTTGACACAACATTGCTATGGATTTCATCACAGGCCTTCCTCTATCTCATGGATATTCAATTATATTGGTTATCATTGATTGCTTATCTAAATTTGCTCATTTCCTTCCATTACTGGCTGATTTTTTAGCTCCGAAAGTAGCTGATGTTTTCATTAAAGAGGTAGTGAGTATTCATTGCATTCCTCAAACAATTGTGTTAGATTGTGATAAAGTTTTTACCAGTAAATTTTGGGAACAGATTTGTACTTGTCAAGGCATTAAACTGGCACGCAGCTTGACATATCATCCTCAATCCGACGAACAGACCGAGGTTCTAAACAGGTGCTTGGAAATGTATTTCGTTGCTACACTCAAACAAAACCAAAAGATTGGCCCAAGTTGTTACCGTGGGCAGCCTATTGCTATAATACTTCTTTCCACTCTACTATTGGCATGTTACCTTATAAAGCTATTTTTGGTAGAGACCCACCTCCTTTACTCCGTTATGAGGTTCAAGCAAGGGACACACCGATGATACAAGAACAATTGCAATCCAGAGATGCCTTACTGGATTTTTTGAAAGCTAATATAGCGAAGGCCCAAAGGAGAATGAAAACTCAAGCTGATAGTCACCGACGAGACGTGGAATACAAGGTGGGAGACTTTGTCTATGTTAAATTGCAACCTTATAGACAACACTCAATGCGATTAATTCACAACCAGAAGCTATCGATGCGTTATTTTGGACCCTTTCAAATTGTGGCACGCATTGGACCGGTAGCATACAAATTACAATTGCCTCCAACAGCTCAAATTCATCCTGTTTTTCACGTGTCAGTCTTGAAGAAATGTGAAGGCCATCCACAACCAGCGTGTGTGCCCGAGCCTTTGCTATTGAATGACAATGGTCATCCATTATAACCGCAGGCAATTCTTGGTAATCGAATCATCAAGAGATATGACAAATGGCAAGAAGAAGTTCTTATTCATTGAAAAGGATTGGCTCCGGATGAAGCTACCGGGGAATGTTATGTTGACATACAAAGTCAATATCCCGCATTCAACCTTGATGACAAGGTTATTATCAATGGCGGGGTAATGATACCAGCAAAGGAAGAAAATCAGTAAGAAGAGGAGAACACGTGGCAAGCGATCTAGGAAGGGAAGGAGGTGAATGAGTTAAGGAGCAGAGGAAGGGGGAGGGGAACGTAGTAGCGAATATTGTTTCAGGTGCCGGAAAGTAATTTTTACCCATTTACAGTGAGAGGCCAATAGACAATTCTGTTAATTTCTTTGTTCTGTGAGACAAAACCCTTGAAATTCAATAAAGAATTATAGTATTTTCTTTTAAAGGTGTTTTCTTTGTTTAAATTTTACCGTCTTGGTATCACTCCACTCTTTCGTATTTTCTTTTCCCCCTTACAACATTCTAGCAAGGTAGTATCGGGTTAGTATAATTTTCAACTTAATTTAATTAGATTTTATTATGTTATATTGAGTTTATTTTTTTATTCTCAATCTAATCCCACTATAATTAAGTTAAATCATTGAATTAAGTAATTAAAAAGATTATTTTCTTAAAAAATTATTTTCAGCTCCTTAATTCTTAAAAAGAACACAAAATCGACATTTTTAATGTGTTTTAATATAATGTTTATAAGGAAGCATTTCGCAACAACCTTTTAAGATATTGTTGTAAAATATGAAATATTTACTCATAACATATGTGGCGTCAAATTTTTAATTATAATATTCATAAGATAATATTTACATTACCAACCACAAAACTGTTACTTTATAGTACAATGTTAGGAAAATAAATTTTATTATATATTTATTATGTAATTTGGTTGAATTGAGATAATCGGGTTTGAAATTCATAAATATGTTACCGAATTGAATATTTTAATTGAGTGCACTGAATGAAATTAAGTAAACCTAATGACTCAACGACAAAAATATAATTTAGTTGGGTTGAGCAGGTTTGTTGATGGGTAATTTACATCCTTAATTTACCTGTAATAGTAATTTTAAGTAGATTTATCAAAATAGGTGGTCCGGTTTAATTTAAGGGCATGTGAAGACTCAACCTAATTTACATAAAAAACATACTCTATTTTTTAGGCTGAATTAGACCTTATCCAACAAAATAATAAGTTATTTGATCCTTTTTAAAAGAAATTAAACAATTAGATCCAAAATTTAAAAAGAAATATATTTATTTATAAAATTAAAATCGCATGGATGAACTGATTTTACTTCTAAGTATAGTAATTTTATATATGAATTATACTACATAAATGTTTTAATGAAATAATATTTATTTTTTTATTTTTTACTAGTATAATTATTATTTTAAAAAGTTACTACCCAAGAACCTATGAGTCGATCTAATTTAGAGATATTTCATTTGAATGTTAAAAGGTCTAACTAAAATTAGTCAATTTCAATTTAAATCACAAATTTACATTTGGAACCCATCCATTTTAATCACTCTTCTCCTAGTTTGTTTCCATTTGTAGTAATGTCTTGAACTACAAATATCTACTCTTTTTTTTGTTAACCTACAACCATCTAAAAATTTAGACCCCGGACACCTAAACATTGGTTTATTTGGGCTAAATTTGGACGTGGAAGGGGCTTAGTTAGGTGTGAATTTCATGAATTAGGTTAATGGGTCGGTAACCTAAGTTATGTGATGGACTTGAAATCACTATTGTTTGTTCAAGTTAATTGCCTACAAATTTATCTTAGGTGGTTGAATATAAACTTCTCTCAACTTGAATGGAACAATTGAATTGCCTTCATAATGTAACTAATTCTCATAGTACACTTGAATCAATCCCAAGAAACGTAATAGGTTGTGCTATATTATGACATTCTTGTGTTTTAAATTTGTAATCTTTGTAGGACTTGGCACCCTATCATTGATAAAAAAAAAAAAAAAAAAAAAAAAAAAAAAAAAAAAAAAAAAAAAAAAAAAAAAAACTAGCGTAGTGAATAAGTCATGCCAACAATTGGATTTACAAAGGGGTGAGTGCAATTCAAGTGTTATGAAGAGAAAACAATGATCCCAAGCAACAATAATACCCTATGGGATACTATACATATGTTCATACTTGTTGTCGTATGGTCCTTTATCATATAATAATAGGAGGTGTGGAACATGGTACACATTCTCATACTTAAGAAATAAGTCACCCTATACCTACCATCATGACTCAAGTACAACATGAAGAGCACAAAAGCATGAGCTGGTATGGAAGAAAAGGGTAGCACTTGGACCGACATAAAAAACACCAACATATATGGTTTCAAAGTCCAATATTTCTTCTACACATTTAGATGGCAAATCACTAAAAAGTCTTTTCCGTGAAAGGAAGTACAACCATGTTTCACTGCCAATGGTAATGCGATCTGCAAGCAACAACACTAGATGATACAGTAGTTTCTTCATAGCTTTTATAAAATTATAAATTTTTTTTTCATGATGTATTTCTTTTACAAAATTTCCATAATAGTTAAATTTTATTTTTAATTCCTGTTATGCATAAATTATGTAAAGTTGACATGATTTTTTTTATTATGATACAATTTTATTTAATTTTGAATGAAATTTACCAGTATGATACAATTTTAATAAATTAATTAAAATAATGCCATTATAATATCATTTTAGTTATTATGAGATTGGGCTGCATGACAATATTTCAATTCAATTTTATTAATCATGATTTCAGTTTATTTTTTTTTATTTTTTTATAATAAAATCGTGTTAACTTTATATTATTTATTTATAACAAAAATATTTTTTTACTCGGAAATTTTGTAATATATTAAAAGATTTAAGTTTAAAAAGTTAAAAAAGTTAGAAGTTAGACTTACTTAAATATCTTCTCCTATAAAAAATGTAAATATTTTTAAATAGAAAGTACTTATTTGAGCATTAAATTTCTTTTTAAAAATACTTCCCTAATCTCGTACCTAAAAACCAAAGATCGAATACACTTCACACTTCTAATTAGTGATCTTTATTATCTTAAACAATGTTACACCATAATAGGTCATAACCAATTAGTTTTATGCTTTATAATTTCTACCAACTTTGCATCCAGCATGTGAAAGGCAGCAAGCAACTCCCTTGTGTTCTGCTATCTGAACACTTCATTGGAAAACCCTTCGCTGCATTAAGAACCAATGAGATTCAATTATCATGCGCAGCATTCATTTTCCCGCATAACATGATCAATTCCCTTCAGCTTTCAACATCTCTATTCAGAAGAAACAATGTATCATGTACCTCTGCAAATACCTGAATAATGCTGGTGATGCCAGAAACAGTATTCCCACAGTTTCCTTCACTCATCACATGATAGAATAAAGAAAATTTCAAGAGTTTCATTGGGTCAGAAAAAAACAGAACATTGAATCACACGCAATGCGTTATATATACTGTTGGAAATCAAATCAACTAGACAAGCACATTGCAAACTCTGCAACTTTAGTTTATGGCAATGCTTGCTAGAATTCTTGTGTCACTTGAATCTTATCAACATGTATAGAGTGAATGATGAATACATAGAAATAATTAGCATGTGACAGAGCATATTTCTTGCTGTTAACTGTTATTAAAAGTAAGACGTTGGATATAATAACAATATCTTGGGTTCAAGACTCAAATTTTTAAAAAAATTTATTAGAATATATGGATTTAAGTTAAATGAATCTTGAAATTAACACTTAGATTATTAAATAAAATATAGGTTTTTAATATTAATAGAATATGATAAATTAATTTTGTAAGTGGAAAAAAAAAGAAAATATGAATAAAACAATTTATAAAAGTGTGATTGTTGTTAGCAAGGTAATTAATCTAGATTTTAATTGTAAAATTATAGAATGGTATAATAATATACAACAAGATTGGCAAGGATAGTAGAATAAAACGGTAAAAGACATGTGATTTGGATTTTTTCCTCTACATTGACTCTTCACCTTCTTCAATGAATGTATTAAGTCCAACCTAAAATTAATTAGAAATAAATACAATTAAAATTATATTTTAACATGTGTTGTGAGCTACACAATACTTAACTAAAATTAATATAATTAAAATATAAAATAAATTTAAAATGTAACTAAGAATTAATAGTTTTTTCTACTGTACCATCCACATTTTTTTGTTAAATATAAGTTTTAATTCTAATTAAAATAAAATCACTACTCAATTAAAATTATTATAATTAAAATTCAAAATAAATTTTAAATCTAAATAAAAATTAAGTGTCATTTTTATGCAAGATTGATGTTTTTGATTAAATTAAACAAAATTTAAATTTAATTAAAATAAAACAAAACTAAGACCCTTTTAATAAATATATCTTTTATTCTTTTTTATAATATCTCTTAAACATTTTTTATTTCTTTTATTGAAAAACAATGTTATATATATATATTTAAAAAAATAAAATTTACGATTTAAGTTAATCACCATCTTATTTATAATCTTAATCTTGATTTTAACTACGTTAGTATCTTCAATATTTTCATATATTTTCATTGAAAAACACATATACATACTTAAGGGTGAAACTTAGGAGCGAGGCTAAAATAATTCCCTAACTAATTACCAAAAAGCCTTATTATGGAATATTTGAAAACGTCACAGTGACGATTCTAGAAAACACGATCCTTGAATAAAATAAACATATATGGCAGCTTTTGAGGATTTTGCCTCATCACACTAAGATTAAAAATTTGAATTGCAATGCTTTGGATTACATTAGCACTGGCATTACCTAATCCACCACACAAAGAGACAAAACAATTGCAGTTGAAAATACGAAAAGGGCACAATAAAATATAAAAAAAAGACACACTTAAAGGGTATATGAAATGACACCACTATAATGTCAATGATTACACATCAGTTCGAATTCAAATAAATTTGATCTCAGCAACCCGATATCAAGGTTGGGCATTATATATCCAAACAATTGAATGTGGTGCATATCTTATGTTTCCTTGTAAACAATATGTACACATGAACCACAACTAGTTTAATAGTGAAAAAAAAAGGCATATGTTTATAATAAAACCTTGCACAACTTGTAAAGGTACTAATTGTCAAAGGATGAATTCCAAATTTCATTACACTTGTTAACAGAATCTCTTAATAGAAAAAAATTTAATTTTGATGTGCTAATTGTCAATCAATTTGGTAACAATTTAGGTATAATTTTTTTAAAATTATCGGTGGGTTTTATTTTATTTAAGGTTTAAGATATAAAACATCCTTAAATTCAGGATACTTCACCCTTCATAGTATTATTGGATCAGGCGAGAGGAAACACACCGATCAAATTCTATATAAGAGACAAAACATTATTCATAAACCAAAATTTTAAGATAATAAATTTATAATTTTTTTTTATATATTATTTATTTTATTCCTATTTAACGTGAAACACAAAATCACATTTAACCTAATACATTCCAATATACTCATCTTCTCCTCTCTTACCGTCACTTTTTTCCTAAAATAACCCATCACTTCAATTTTCTACTTGCTCTAGCAGCTGAGACTATCTTGCCAACGAAGCTAGGGCATTGTATTTAAATTGCAATTGTCAAAATGATATTGCATTAATGTTTAAAAATATGGGCTCTAGTATTGTATTTTTCAGCCCCAAAAAGACATTACGTGAGTATGGCTAGGTTTTAGCTTTTGCACTTTTTAAAGTATTAGTAATACATTTACTTTTTAGTTTTGGATGAAAATATTATAATTGAAAAATACTACTTTAAATAAAATAAAATAAAAATATTTTTTGAAGTTGTTTTCATTTAGGCTAATCATATATAAATATTTTTAGTTTAAATACATTGATGAAGTTATGTTAAAATATATAAAATCGATGTTGCAAATTAGATTAGCCGAACTTATTTTTATATTTACTTTTAAAAAGTGTTGGCTTTTAAGATATAAAATAAAATATATCTTATTGATGACTTTATAAAGTAAGTATATACTTTCTAAATAAATTTTATAAAATAATAAACTTCAAGTATATTTTAACCTTCAAAGTAAGTAAATTTTTTTAATGAAAGATAAATTTATTGAAATAAATAAATTCAACAATTAATTGTTGACACTTAGTAATTAGTAATTATGATTACATTTAGTAATTATGATTACATTTGATAACACTAGTAGAAAAATAACCTTTTACGACAGTTCCGGAAGACATTTTACATCGGTTATGCAACCGACGTGGAAAGTCTTGGACATACAATGTCGATTATGTAATCGATGTAATATATACGCCACTACATCGATTGAAAATAGAATCCAACATCATAAACCTAATTAAAATAACTAAAAGAGGTGGATACTATGTTGATTGGAGCTAGAACTGACGTAAAAGAGGACTTTTTATGTCGGTTATAAGCTAGAACCGATGTAAAAAGTCATTTTTCTTAAAAACCATAATGGGTTGATAAATCTCTAATCGATATAAAAAACACTACAAAAAATTTTAGAATTTTGTAAGTATAAATATGTGAAATAAAAGTCTGTAATATAAAAAAATAGGTAAAAAATAACAAAAAAATAAAAAAATACCTTAAACGATCGAATTTTTGAATTTCTGGAGACCCAACCGCCTTTGGCTATTGGCTAGGGACTTCGTTACCCCATTTCGAGCAACTTTCATTTTTGGAGCGTCTCAATCCGAGTTCTCTATCAAAAGTTATGTCCGTTTGAAATTTTTTCGTCCTAAATTTTTCAAACCCTAAATCTATGATAAACCTATACAATATAAGAATTCTACCATCAAATATATACTAAATCAAGATGCTGATAAAAAATTTGGGTCAAAAATAAATTTCTAACTATTTTTAATGAATTTTACAAAATTGCTAACCTCTTGTAAAGAGAATAGGCAAGGGGTGTCGAACCAAACATTCAACTTGTGCAACCAAACGAACATGGAAGAAGCCGAAAATGGAGCCAAACGAACCCTATCAAAACAGTGAACAACAAAGATGCAAATGAAAAACAATGAGAAGAGAAAGTGACACCACGCGAAATACAAATGAAAACTAGTGAGAATAAAAGCAGCACCATGCGAAGGTTGAAAGGAGAAGAAAGCGAGCGAGGGTGAGGAGGAGGTAGCGAGTGTGAGGAGGAGGCAGCGATGGTGAGGAGTAGGTGATGGAGAAGAAAATGTAACTATAAGAGAAAAGTGATACCCAAAAGTTAATATCTCTCTTGAAATCCCTAATTTTAACTCAAGGGAGCTCCCAACTGACGTAGTATATAACCAAATTTTCTTCAAAATTCACTCGCACGCCAAGAAGTGGATATTATATCGGTTGGAAAGTCCCAATCGACGTAATATGGGCTACATACTACGTCGGTTGACACCTTCCAACCGACATAGTATCTTCAGCGTCATTACAAAGTTTTCAAATTTTGAATTTTTACTTTTTTTCAGTCTTTCTTATGTTAGTTATGAGTGACAACCGACGTAGAATATGATGTATTACGTTGGATTTGAATTAACTGATGTAATATCTCTTCAAATATTTATAAAATGTCACTGTGTTTTTTATTATATCGATTCCGTTTTAACCGACATATTATCCTGACATACAATATGTTTTTTTTTTATATTTGTGTAATGATTACACCTTCTAATAATTAAGTCTTCAAACGTTAATATGTGATTAAATGTAACTAAATTTGTGTTTAAAACAAATATTTTTTTGAACATACTAATAAATTATGTTAAATTTATATTTGATTATATAATCAATTATCTTAAAGCAATAATTAATTATTCCGATCAAAAATTGATTTTTATGACTTTCATAAATAGTTAATTATTTAAAAAAATAATTGATTATGTTAAGTAATATAAAAAAATATTTTTTTAAATAATTAATTATGTTTAATAATAATTGATTATACTATTTTAAAATATTTTATAAATTAATATAATAATTAATTATGTTTAATTATAATTAATTATTTTAATCGTTACGTACTTCTTTATAAAGGAGAACTTTTCATTATTTTCATAATTAACAATTATTTTCAAATACTTACAGAAAATTTTAATTGTTTTTTAAAACAAGAGTTTTTTAAGAATCATCTCTTATATTTTAAAAAAATATCATTACTTAAGATCATCGATCAAGATTGGAAATGTTGTAAGTTTAGTTTTGTAATCCTTTTGAGAATATTTATTAGGTAATATTTTTCCTTTCATTCTATTCACTTAATTATATTACACTAGTGTTGGTGTGATTAGAGGCATTTGAGTATTTTTAATAGCTTGCGTTTTTTTAAGGGTGTTTCTTGTTTTAGTTGTATAAGAGTTCTTGTAACTAAATAATTCAAGAATACGTAGAATAATATAACTAAATAATTCAAGAATACGTAGAATAATATAACTAAGGTTGCCTAAATTAGATTGAATGTAGATTCTTGCAGAATCAAATTAGTATAAAAATTTGTGTGCGTCTATATTTTCATCTTGATCTTATTATTATGATTTTCTTTGTTGCATTATAACCATTGTCATGCTTATTTTACTCTCTTCATCAAAGTTTCAAGAAGGAAATTTTTTAAATTAGAAGAGATCTTCTATTCAACCGATTCACTCCTTCTCTTAGTTGTAATTATAGTCATACTTTACTCTACATGAATAATAAAAATGATATTCAAAATGAAATTTAAGTTAAAGATAGCTTAAAAATTATAAACTTGCAATGAATAATAGAACGCAAAGACAAGAATTAGTAATAATAAAATATAAACCTGAATAGAAGCATAACAATTTCGTAAACAAATTCATTGAATATTTTTTTGTTGTGATTTTTAGTTTGGGATTTGAGTTTTTAGTATAATATGATTTTCTTTCATACTTAATTACAAATAAGAAAAACCTATAGAGAAACTTTTCAATCAATTTTGGAGTTTATCTTATTTGCACGAAACCCACACTATGCTAATTTAGAGATCCATTTATCACATAGTTTGGAGTGACATATCCAATGTATACTTTCAATAGTTTCACGTCTCCTATAACATATTCATTCATCAATAATAGATAAATAATCACATATGGATTAATAACTTCTTGTCAAAACTTATTTTCTTCCTACACATTTTTTTGAGAATATATTAACATCATAGTTAATTTCTCGAGTCTTTGGTATATCTGTTTAAAATTACTTCAATGTATTATCTATCTTTATATTGATGTTTATAACTTATATTTTTGACAAAGAAGATATTTTTTAACATTAAAATTTATCCTTCAATGCTTCAATTGTTATGACTAACAGATATATCTAAAATCATTATAAGAAAAAAGTAATTTAATCATCAACTTTAGTGATCAAAATAAGGAAGTGGCAAATTGTGATTGAAATAATCATGTATTAATATCAATTACAAATTAACAATCAACATAGTGACTGAATGAATGGTTAGAGATATTAGTTTGTATATCGATTGAAAGAGTGACAAAATTTTTTATCGTTAAATCAGTGATTGTATCAGTAATTAATTTGAATAATTTGTTTCTTCTTTGTAGTATTTATAGTGAATATTTAAGAGATATTAGTCTTATTGCTTACGAAGCTCAAATTGACCATACCAAAATGACGAGCTTCTACGACTTTCAAGTAGTGCCACATGTTGATCTATACTTCATTCATGGTTCTCTTGCTAATGTTGAGGATGGGAAAGAAGAAATAAATATACAATTACTAAATCAAACAAACATAGATGAAGAATATAAGAAGAAATATATTCAAGTGAGGGTGACATTAATAGTGATTTTAATGACATAGATACCTCTTTGGTAATTCATGCATTAAAACTGATTGTATACCTTGTGTTAATTATGTTTTACATTAATGATTACGACTTGTAACAATTGTAGTGAATGAGAGGCAAGATAATTGACACATTTGGATATAGAAAACACAATTGGGTTTGAACCTTTTTGTCATAATTAGCTTATTTGTTTATAGAAAATTTATTGTTCCAATTTGATTACCATGTTATATGTAATATGTTTCACTTGCAGATGACACCATGGGGTAGAGGTGGTGGTTGAGGAGTTCGTATTGGTGAGAGAGCTTCACCCAACACTAATTCTCTCAATTCTTTCGTCATCCAATAACCATAGAGTCTAAACTTCCTATCTGTGAAAGACCCTCACTTCTTACACTTCAAAACCAACATGATCATCATTTTTGTAGGAGAATTATCTCTTAATAACTTTTTTTTACAAAACTCATTATGAATCAACTTTCACTGATACAGAGGTCACTTACAACTGAGTATGAGTCAAGCAATGTCGTTGATCAAAGGCCCTGACTTCATGCAGATAAAAGAGAGTAAGTATACTTTAATTTAATTGTTACTCTTCAATATGTCATTATTTGCATCTATCATTTTGACAATATGTTTGAACATAGAGTTATGCCAACAAATGGTCTTTGTACCATAATCTCTTGCATCACGAAGCAAAATTTTGATGAAACCTTGTTCCACTTGAGTTTCGTGATAGATAATTTGGAGAGTATGTAATTTCCATTATGGTTGAAATGAAAATGTTATTTTGTTAGTCTACTATGTTTATTTTCTAATTGATTTTTCATGTAGAAAGAGTATAGGTGGGATCCATAACAACAAGTCATAAGATCCATTTTTGATACAAAAGGCAAACATATAATGAATCAAACTAAGATTGGTTAGTATAAGGAGACCTATATTCCACTAATTATTTGAGAAACCTTGGAACTACATTGGAGTTCTACATATTTCCAAAACAATAGTGCTATTGTCGAGGAAAATCGGGTTATTGAGAAGGGAACCTCAACCTACTATGGAGGTTCCATATCTACTACAACTCACTTTGAAAAAATTGTAATCTTATTATGTGTTTACATTTTCTATATATTTAATTTAAATACAATATATTAACTTAGGTATTCAAGTTTATCTTGTGTTTAAATATATGTTGACTAATGATCTTGAACGACAACCAACTGTTTGGAAGATTGTAGAGAGAACAAAGAAATTAAAGATTGGAGAGTGGGTCAATGATAAGACTTGTGACCTTGCAGTATGTCTAAAATTTAAGTTATAATGTAATGTTTGTTATGTGTTTTCTTCACAACAATCACATTTGACTTCATTTTTAGGAAAAATATAAGCAATGTTGAAAAGAAGCTCAACAACATCACATGCTTGAAGCCTTATGTTCACAAAACTCTTCTATTGTCTTCATTGATGAAAATGAAATATACTTTACTTTTTTTGGAGGTGGAAAGAAGAAACGGAATGTGTATGAACTTTGTGCATTGAGTAAAATGTTTATTGCTTCTATAGGTGCTCACTCTAGTACCAACCAATAATTTATTAAATAGAAGAAATGTGTGAGACTATTCAGAAGTTAAATGTTGAACTTATGGAAAAGGATGTCAAGGAGAGGACACTTGAAGAAAAGATGGAGCATTTGATGAAAAATCATGAGTAACAAATGAATGCATACCAATAAGATGAGATATTCAGATTTTACCTTAGGCCATTCTGATCCTCCAACTAATAAGGATGATATTATAGACCATATTAATGATAATAAACTAAAGAATTATTAATTGTATAACGACTTTAATGACAAAAATTATTTTAATTCTAATGAAACTTTTACTCATTAGTAACTAAAAAAACAAGTTTTTTATTATTTTTATTTTTGTGACTGAATCGATGACTAAAATTACAAATAAGTTTTTGTCACTAAAATTGTATCTTATATTTTGGGTGACCAAATTTTTAATAACTAAAATTTTAGTGACAACTTAGTAATAAATTCAAAATTGTTTGCTAACTAGTATATAACTAGAATTTTCACTACTATATATTTTTGGTCACTAAATATTTTTGTGACCAATTTAAGTATTTTAATGATAAAAAGGTGATTGCTGAAATATTTTTTTTAATGAATATTATAATCTGTAATTTTATTTTTTATGTATACATCTAAATTGAGTTGATAAGTTTATATTTATTCTTTTTTTTTCTGAAAAAATTTCATTAATAATTGCTAAAGAAGATCAAATAAAAGGACGTAATATTCGTAAAATTTTATAACTTTTAGTAAATTTCAAGTATGCTTAAAATATTGTATTAGAAAGTTTCAACATTTCTCTTAAATTACTAGGAAGAGGGTGGAAATAGTAAAATATAAGAAATAGTTATTCCTCTTGGAAAGCCAAAATTCTGACCAGAACTAGAAAATAAAGTAGTATAAGGTGTTAAATGCATCTTCAATCTTGTAAAAGGTAGCGTATTGATGGGGTTTGCTTTATGGCAGATAGAAGACTTTCTAAATGTTGGTGAAGAAAATCTTTGAGCATTTATTATTACATCTATGCTTGTGTTGTGAACATAGCGTTTTTCTTGGAGCTTTATGACTTGAACGTGTCGTGAGGACTTGTGAGTAGTGGGTCTCTGAGATTTTTCCAAGAAATAAAGTACAAATATTAACATGAGTCTTGGTCACTAAACAAGTTGCTTGCTTTCTATTGGTCGAAAATTAAAGGACAAGGAGAAAAAAATGGTCTTGACACATATAAATGATAAACAATGAATGATTTATGGTTATGGTAACTTTTTGTGGAAAACTATTTCGTGATGCAAACAAATTTTGAAGAGTTTTAATGGAATTGATTAGACCTATTAAATTGAGCTTTTAATAATTTTTATTCTATATCCTGTGAAAATAAACTATTTAGTAAGCTTTTATTAAATTGAGCAATTTTTTTTAATCAACCACATTCTTAGCCTTAATGGCTCATTTATATCACAGGAGATTATTAGTCTTTGTCTTTGTAATCACTTTGGACCTAACAATAAATAATATCAACTCATGATTTATGCTAATTAATAAATATACTCTTTAAAAGTTTTTTGAGGTACTCTTAAGAGTTTGTAATTTGATATAAAGAATACAATAAATTATTAGAAATAATATTTCAATTAATTTATTAGTAGAAAAATGATATTTCACGATGCATATCAACGCAGTTAATATAGAAAATCGTGTTAAAAATAAGTGCGGTGATATTTTTGAAATTAAGTGCAACAATATCATTGTGATTGGTACCAAAATAGCGTGATAAGACACAAATATAAAAAAGTGTTGCCGGAAAATACCACTGCAGTTGTTTCCAGAACCGCGATAGTATGCTGTTTAAATAATTTTTAAATTGATACTGGAAAGAGATATCATCGCGATTGTTTTTAGAGTCGCAATTATAAGCTTTGTAGAACTGCGGTTAAATGTGTTTTTTGTACTGTTGATTGAAAAGTATTATATATATATGTACATATAAATAAGTTTTAAATAAATTAATTATTAACTAAATTAATTTTTAAGGATGTATAATTTTGTTGACAGATGAAAATTTCAAGCCGATGCTCTGCACCTCTGTAACCAAAAACAGGTAACATACCATCTTTCCATCTCTTGCAGAAGTGACATTGTAACTTTCATCTCAATTAAGTGCTTAATCATAAGGTGAAACAATGCCATGACTCTTAAGATGTTGTGTCAATTGGAGAAATAAATCTAGAAAAGTAGTGTGAGATGGATTAGAGTTAGAGATACTCCACACAGGTAAAACATATTAGCAATTTACACTGTAATGAAAAAGTTCTGGTATTACTTCCCTTACTGTCTCAGTAATAATTTATCCCCCTGAACTATAATCAAAATCTGCCACTTAAGTGCAAGATATGGTGTCACATTCTTATGTCCTTAGTTTTCCTAGGAGGATAGAAATAAAATTTCATTTCAATACAATCATAATGTGCAAAATGGAGGAGATTGCATACTGCTAAATGGACCATACTTGAATTTCTTACATGCTGGATTGTTAGAGTGTGTCTATTGGTTTCCAATTGCAGGCAGTAAAAAGAGTATCATAAATTATTATTCTAAATATCACACCAAACACAAATACAACATAATTAAATAGGCAACAGAGATGGGTTCATAAGAATAAACCTCATCTCTTGGAAAGGCAAAGCTAGGCATCAAAAGTAAAAGCTAATGCCATATCCCCTCAAAGAAAGGGCAAATATAAAAGAAAGAAAGAGTGTGAATAGCTAAAGCAAAAGCTAAAAGTGTATATGATATGTCCTATACCATGATTAAATGATCAATAATGCATAACATAAACATTGTACTCAACAGTAGCATCCCCACTCTTGAAATCAAACCAATGAGTCCTAGCCTCTGCATACCCTCTTGCAAACCTGAAGAGTCCACTGCCTCCAATCACAGGCATCTCCCTCACCTTGTTGAAAACACAGTTCCTCCCCAAGATGGTGATGGTGCTGCCATTGTACTTCCCATCAGAGAATGCAAAGTTCATGGCCATGAGAAGATCAAGCTCACTCTGGGAAGCTGAGGCATAGAACCCCTGAGCCTTCCCCACAAGCTTGGAACTCAATTCCGGCCCCAAAGTCAAAGGGTTGTCGATCATGTTGACCAGGCCAAATGCTGTGGTGGTGTTCAGCTTCAAACTCGGTGGAACAACCGCCACTGAAGTGGGTTTGCTTCCACCCACTATGTCATGCCAGTAAAACTTGAAATGGCTCAGTTTTTCCTTCCTCTTTAGGCCTAACAACTTGCGGTCTATGGCATGGCCAAACTCAGCTTCCTCTAGGCCATTGAGGAGGTGGCAAGAGAAGAGAAGGAGGCATGAGAATGTGAGGAAAGAAGTGGAGATTGACATGGTGTGTTTGGTGTTAAGGTGGTGACAAAATTGGATGTAGAAGAAGAGTTTGGGAGTGGAAAAGGGGTGGAGGGTGAAGGGGTTATAAGGGGACAAGGGAAGTGGGGAAAGTAGGGAAAAAAGTGAATGAGTGGGTGTGGTTGTTGGTGGCATCATCATTTCCTAGAACTAACGAGTTAGTGACCACTTTCATTACTTTCTTCCACAAATACACAAATTGTTCTGTAATGCAAAACATTTTATGTTTCTATTAATTAGTTTTTAAATTATTCGTAATTGAAGTTTTCAATTTATAGAAAAGTTAACAAAAAATAGAAATTGTATAAAATTGGAATAACGGAGAAATAGTTTATCATTTAAAATTACTATGTATTTATGTTTATTAGAATCCATTTACTTGTCAGTATTTTCTTCGTTTCGAAATGTGAAGATGAAAATAATTTTTTATAGAGAAATTAAAAGAACATATTTTATAGAAATGATTGTGTTGTTTTTATTCTATCATCTAGTTGTCGGTTGGAGTGATATTAAACTTATTTTCTTTGAATACAATTTAAATTTAAGTTTTATTATGAAAAATATATTTTGGAAGGGAATAATTCATTAAATATAACAAATGGGATTCTCATTATAAAAATAATAATAAAATTTGCACTCTCGCCTCTTAAACTGCTTATTCTTTTTCACTTTTATTTGTAATTTAAAACTAAATAAATTTTATTTTATTTTAAAAGTTAGAAAATAGCAACGAAATATATGAAATAAGATCCCTATATAAAATATTTTCACAGGACATTATCCCAAAAGTATAAAATCATATGTTGTGAAACGAGCACTTCTTTATCATTTCTCAATAACTATTACAAAAATAAATGGTTTTAACGTTGACAAAAAGCGGGCACAAATAAGAAATGGTAAAATGTGATTAGCATTCATCTTATATTGGTTAAAAAATTCACATTTTATATGTGGAAGCAATTGAATCTTTTGTTGGCCTAGGAATGCGAGTAGCGTTGAACTATCAATATTTATTAATTTAATTTTAAAGTCGATTAGTGCTTAATAAATGAAATATAAAAGATGATAATCTTAATGTCACACGTTTTATCGGTCTAATTCTAATTGACGCTATAAAAAAGTTAACAGAAAAAAGTTAATTTAGAGTGGATTAACTGACTCTAATTGGTAGAAAAAAGTTGGTAGCACCTGTTAACTTGATGCTGGGGTGATGATAAAAAATTAGTCCAGTTTAAAAGCATTTCTAATACATTTTTAAATTTGAAACCTGCCTATATCAACTATAATTTGAAACCCAATTCAAACCTAATGTTAATCTTAATCGTAATTCAAAATTCAAAATCTAATATAAATTTCAATTTAAAATTCAAAATCTAATATCAATTTCAATTATAATTTCATATCCACATTCAAAATTCAAAATTCAAAATCTAATATCAATTTCAATTGTAATTTCATATCCAAATCGAATATGAATTATAATTCGAAATTCAATTATAGTACTAACCAATAAATTATTTAGTTTATAATTTCATTTCTAAAGAAAACATTTTAAAGAAGTGGTAATGAAATAATAGTGAATTAAAATGTACCATATACATGTCATGAATAATTTAAAAGTAAGATTGTCTAAAAAAAATAAGTGAAAAGTAGGATTGAAGAATGTTTGATAACTCAAAATAGGACTAAAGAATATTTGAAAACTAAAGTTAAAATAATTACGAGATTAAGAATAACAAATATTTCGTTTGACGTAAAGATCAGAGCAAAAAGTCAATTAGAAGTACCTATGAAAACAATGAAACAATTAGAATAAATGCAACACATAATACATGAAAAGAAATATGAAATATTAAACTTTCACTCTGGGTGAACTTCAAATAAGGGACTAATTATCAAAATCTTCAGCATAGTCATGAACCTAACTTGTATCTATTGAAGTGTTGTCAAGTTGTTGTTCCATAATCATAGTTAATTGTTGTTGCATCAACTTGACTATTCATCAAATTGTACAGTTCTTTGATGTGTTATGTTAGCTCTTTTAATTGTTGCATCAACTTTTTTATTTGCTTATTGGACTTGCTGATAAAGTTATTCATTCTTAGCCAACTAATCATTGTAATCAGGGGTACAAAGCTAGTAACGATCGTTGAGTAAGGGATGACACTCCATGGCATGTTAGCAGCCAAGTCTGCAATGCTATGAACACTACCTCCATTCTTTCATCTAGCAACATCATTCTAACAATGAAGCTTTGTTGTTGCATTTATTTGGTGGACATTAGAAGGTGATCCTTTACAACTACATGATTGTTGAGAGTTGAAAATGTTTTGAAATTATATTAAAATATAAATAAAGTAAGAAAAATTAAAGTAATAACTTGCATAACTCTCACAGGAATGACTATCTACCCAACCACCCTTCTTATTGGTATGAGTGACTAGAAATAATTCATCAGATTCAATAAGACGATCATATTTACATTCCTGATAATGGTTGTACAATTACAAACAATATATATTACACAACTGAATTGAATTACATGTAACAAATTGTAAATAAGTCATAAGTAATATTTACCAAGTCCAATGCAATTTCCAAGTGTGATTTGTGGCATGTTGAGTACAATGCTCTACCCTGAGCTGAAGATCGATTCATTTTTCTTTGGGATGATTTTTCTTTGAACTTTTGGGTATTCCAATAGTTCAAAATTTCAACCCATGTTTCTTCTATTGTCTAACTAGGAGTCCTTTGTCCTAGCTTTACTTAACATGTCATAGAGTTGTTTTCTTACTTTTGACTCATAGACCTTTCTTATTTGTCACTCATCCTATGAGCCCCAAGTCATCGTAATTTGTAAAAATGAAAAACATATAAGTTAATTGGATGATATTGAAAATTGGTTTATTTGTAATTCGCTCTAATTAATAACTAAAATGAACTTAAATTTAGTCCACTATTTAAGTTTATGTCAATCCTCAGTCATAGTCTCATAATGATGGTATGACCCCCTGAATTAAGACCTAATTAAGTGCCCAATAACCTCAATAACATGATGGTTGGGAGTCCAACTATAAAACATACAAACTAAATTGTTAAGCATGAAGTGTAGACAATGAAATCAAATATGAATAACATTGTAAGCTTACCCTTTATCGAGAGGTCAAATGATGACCCTCCCACTAGCATCACACTACACCTCCTTAGTAGGGAGATTGTGGTTGAAAGTAGTAGGGGGATGGATTGAAATATCATGGATGGGCTCAACTACGGGAGCAGGGGTGGTGTAGACTGAGAAAGCATGGGTGGGGTAAACTCTAGAAGTAGGGGTGGGTGGACTCTACAAGTAGGGATGGGCTGGACTTTAGGAGCAGGGGTGGGTTGGACTGGAGTAGTCCAAGTTTGGTGGATGTCAAAGCAGAGGAGGATTATACTAATGGAACATAGGTGAGATGCATTAGTGTAGGCCAAGTGTAGTGGAGAGTCGGAGTAGAAACTGAATGTATTGGTAAAGCAAGAGTGGGATGTAGTAGTGGATCAGGGGTGTAATAAGGTGATGACATATATATGATGGGTGATAAAGTAGACAGGGTGCGACTAAACCTGAAATGTTGTACACTCGAGGAAGAGGGGGTGGAGGAATGAGATAGAGCCTGATGACTACCAACATCAAACCCTGATGATAGACTTGAATAAGGGATGCTTTGAAAATCTATCACAAGATGACCATGTATAGATGTGGGAACTTCACGCTTAACATGACCACGTCTGATAAGAAAACCATCTCTACCTCTACTCCTAACGATTTTTCCTGCAAAAGTATAATGTACCATCATATTTAATTGTGTATTCTTGATATATTGATCATAACATAGTACACATAAACTAATATACAATAGTCGTCGTTGTTATCAAAGTCTAAATCCTTATAAAGTCATCTTCATTTGCTTGATCAAAATGTTCGTCACCATCATCAAGCACTAGTTTGATATCATCAACATAGTTGAGACCATACAAAGCTTTGTTTAGTTTAAAAGCATAATCTCAAAAAGCAACACTCTCAAAACCAGAGGGTTGTTCCATATAAACCTCTTCCTTTATGAATCCATTAAGGAGTGCACTTTTAACATCCATTTGATACAAGTTCATGTTATTGAATGTAGCAAATGAAAGTAAAATGTGTATAGTAAAATCCATACCTTTCTATTTTGGGTAACCCTTGGGAACATGATGCATATGAGAATGAGAAAGAACTTGTTCAAGAAAAAGAAGAAATAAATAAAAGAAGCATGACAATTGAATATATAGATGAAGAAATAAAAGATAGAAGACTCTTGGAGCTTTTGAGAAAGAAATTAGAAGAATAAATGATTGTAAATTGTAGAAATTAGAAAGAACTTGAGAAAAATACAAACTTAAGAGTAGGAACTTTAGAGAATTGGCCTTAAATTAGAAGTGTCTTTTGGAAGGCTTAAGTTGGAAAATGTACCTCACATGAGCTACTTAAGTCATCTTTGACTCTTCAAGTTTCAAGACACATTTATAGTCACTGCCTAGCACATGCATTGTAATCATTACATTCTTTGTACTTTAGTAACTACCTAGTACATGCATTATAATCATTACATTCTTTTCATTTTACTATCTATCTAGTGCATTCTTTCATGTACATCCATCCCAGTTATCTTAGAGTAATGCATTGTTATAACTTCCAAGTACACTCCATCATGTATATTCATCCTAGTCATCTTAGAAGTAATAATTACATTCATGTAATTTAGTAACTACCAAGTGCATCTCCTTAATTTCAAGAGGTTATTTAGACTTAAACATAGTTAAATGTAGTTAACCTTGATTAGTGTAATTAACTATTTTTATCTTTTGAGACTCCTTGCTGACTAAATTCCATAGCTATAAATAGGAGTGTTATCTATTGTTAAAACAACAAGTTGAATGAATAGAATTTCTTTTGATAAATTATGAGAGTTCTTGAGTTGTGTCTCTACTCTTTTCTTTTATTCTTATCTTGAGAACCCTTTTCAAGTGGTAGATCCTCCTTCACTCATCCTTGAAGATTTTTAATCTTGAAGGTGACATGCTCAATCATCTTCTTACTAATTCCATTTTTACATTTCAATTTCTTTAGCTTCATGTATTCATACTTGTTAATCTATTAATTTCTCTCTTTGCCACAAGCATAACTTCCATGGTGTCTTCTTTTATGCCACTTTGAGTTTTCTCTTGAAGAAATATCATCTTCATCTCCTTTTTGGGTTGGTATAGATTTTAAACACCCCCAAGAATCCACATCAAGTGGCATCAAGAGCTAGAAGGATCAACCCTTCCATGGAGATATTCATTACCATCAATGGAGGTTTTCTTGAAAAATGGGTTTGAAACATTCCTTAGTGCAATACATTTTGTTATTATCTTTGAGTTTTATTCTTGTCCAAACTATTTGGAGTTTGTATACATCATGTTATCATGTTTTGTTTTAAGTTTCATATATTAATCAAGCCAATGTATTCATCTTCTTTATTGGGTTTTGCTAAAAACATTTTGCTCTCTAGGAAAAAGGTATGATGTTGATGCTTGGTTAATTTCGTGTCCTATAGTCTTGTTCTTTATTTGATTTATTATTTTATTCTTGTTATTTTTTAGAGTTTTAAAAATGTTTAATCTTGTTTTGAGAGTTCGTTTAAGAAAAAACATATTTTAAAAAATTGAAATCCCATGAAAAATAAGGATTCAAGTGTGTGATTCTCTCATTTGTGGTTGTCTTGTAAAATTGATTTTTTCAAAATAGTTTTAAATGGGGTTGTTACCATGAATGAATAATCCGTATTGATCTCCAAAAAGAAAAGAAAAGTGCAAAAGAATCAAAATAAAAAATATACAAAATTTAGCACACCAAGTGTTTGAGAAATGATTGTTCATGTGTAGTCGACCATACTTTTCTTCAATCAATTTTGATATAGACTTTCTTATAGATTTCCAAATTGTTTCCTGCACTTGTGTTGAATTTCTTTCCTAGAATTTTGTGATTCCTTTCATTTTAAGATGTTACATGAGTCTAATAGGTGTGAAAATAGCACAAAACCTCACCCTTCTTTAAGTCTTTTTCAAGCTTTTCTTTGAATAATTTGTCATCTTATGTATAGTAATCTTTGTGTACCTTTTCTTCTTAAAATTTTTCAGTTTTTATTTCTTGTATCTCATGGTTTTCTCACAAAAAAATGGGAAAAATTTGAGGTTTAAGTGAATTTGGATTTGTTACATCTTTCACTTGAGAGTTGGTAATTCTTAGTGAGAATCGGAGACAAGTGGGGGACTTTTATCACTAATTCTGCACTATTTTGGGTGAAATAAAATTTCTTTGAGATAATTAGCATCTTGAGAGTGAGTGTACCAAATTTGAGAGCCATAACAATTCTACAAAAAATGCAATATTTGTTTTATTATTAACACTCAATTTTTGCCTAGTTTTGGGTTGTTTTTCTTTTGAATTTTTTTGTAGGTTTTTGTTGAACCATTCCAGCCATGTCTAGGAGTCCTAAGGAGGAAGGAGTGTTAATATGGAGAGTCATGATGTTTCAATGCGGGAATCGTTGAAAAGGTTGGAAGAAATACAATTACATATTGATACAAAGGATGATAGGAGACATAGAAGAACAAGAAGAGAAAGGATGCACTCTTCATCATTTGCACAAGATGTACGTGACATGGAGATTTTCTATAAGGAAAGCCATGAGAGGAGAAGAATATAATCAAAAAATCATGCAAGACTAGATAAATGTTTTAGGCATAATGTTAAAATTCCTAAATTTGTTGGTGATTCGGACTATAATGTGTATGAAGAGTGAGAAATGAAGGTTGGACAAATTTTATTTTCATATGACATGTATGATATCGAAATTTTGAGACTTATTGTTTTAGAATTTGTGGAATATGCCTTGTTTTGGTGTAATCAATTTCAAAAAGATGTTGAATAAGGGAAGAAACAATCTATCAAAACTTGGGGTGAATTGAAGGCGACTATGAAGAAGAGATTCATGCCTACACATTATAGAAAGGAATTTCTCCTTAACCTTGAAAGATTAAGGCGGATCAAAAGAAGTGAAGGATTACTTCAAAGAGATGAAGTTACTTCTTCTCAAGATTGGCTTGGATGAAGATGAAGAGGCAAAAATCACAAGATTTCTTCATGGCCTCAATCATGATATCCAAGAAGTGGTGGAGTTACATGACCATAGGACTTTGGAAAATCTTATCCATCTAGCAACTAAAGTGGAGAGAAGAATTCAAAGGGGGAAAGATTTCCAAAGACACTCCTTAAGGAACTCCTCCCATAAAGAGAAGAAGGAAGAGGAAAAGACTCACTAAGATAAGTACTCTAAACCTCCTTATTCTTCTTCTAAAGATCCCAAACCCTCTTCATTTAGGGATCATAAAACTTCTTCTTCTCATGCTAAGACTCATGCCTTCCCATCTTCTCCACAAAAACCCAAAATTAAGGACAAGATAAGTAGCCTTAAATGTTTTAAATGCTTGAGCTATGTATATAAAGCTTTTTATTGTCCAAACCAAAGGGTAATGGTGTTGAATTCGTCTTCTTATTGTCCAACCTCTAGTCTATCTTCTTCTAGAAATAGTAAGTATAGTCATTCCCCAAGGAAAAGAAGACTTGTTGGTGGTGAGGCAAATGGTTGGCTATGTCCATAAGGATATGGTTGAAACTCAAAAGGGAAAACATTTTTCACACAAGATGCCTCATCAACCATAAAGTTTGTGTACTCATCATTGATGGAGGAAGTTGTACTAATGTAGCAAGTAAGATATTGGTGGAAAAACTTAATCTTCCAACCATTTCCCATCCAAGACATTACAAGCTACAATGGTTGAGTGAAGATGGAGAGATTAAAGTGACTAATCAAGTTATTCTTAGTTTCTCAATTGGCAAGTACAAAGATGAAATGTTGCGTGATGTGGTTCCTATAGAGGCAAGCCATATCTTATTGGGAAGCCTTTGACAATATGATAGGCGTGTTTACACCATGATGGCCATACCAACGTGTTCACTTTTCAAAACAAGAGTCGTACCTACTCCCTAACACCACTCACACCAAAGGAAGTAAAGAGAGATCAAATGATAATGAGAGAAAAAAAAGGGAGAAGGAAAAGTCACTTGTTCAAACAAAAGGTAAGAAAGATAAAGAATTACTTGTGACGTCATGTAAAGAAGTTAAGATGGTAAAACATGTACACAAACCCTTATATCTTCTTTTGCCATCCTTGTAATACAACATACAACCAACTTCACAATTGTGAATCCTTTGAGCCTTCAAGCCAAGAGTTGACAGAAGTTCTTTGGTCTCATAGTAGTTCTTGAGTATACAATTAACTTTTAGAGCTATGTCAACTAACAATTGTATAGAATAATCTAAACACTTTTCAGTAGCTGTTAACTTATTTTGTTATGATGACAATGTTAAGAATCTCAAAGAATTCAATATTTCATGAAGCCAAGCATTTGGACAAAGGCAAAGCAAAAAATGAAAGTTGAAGATGAAGACTTAGGCTTTATCGTATTGGTGTGAGTGAGTATGATTGAAGGTGAAGGTGAATCTAAGCACAACTGAGAAGAAAATCACTGGCATATTTGAAAGATACTTAAAACAAAGCAATAAAACTGAGTAAAAAGGTTTTTGAGATAAATCATTTGAATTTAGTTTTTAACATAAAATAAAACAATTCTATCTGGGCGAAATCGATTTATTCGAGCTCTGCAACATAATTGTTAACTGTTTTTTATGATAAATAGTGTAGGTATTTCATGTTTTAAATACTTGGGCTTTTTAGAGCCAATTAAGAAGAATATAGAGAAGAGAGATACGAACAAGATTGACAAGAATCGTGTTAGAAACAAAAATTGCTTGGTCTTTCAAAGTTTAAAGAAGTGTTCTTGAAGAATCAAAAAGTTTTGAATTTGTATTGTGCCATTGGTGTTCTTCGAGGCCTTGCACATGATCTCTTTCACTGAAAATTAGGGAGTTTCTACAAATCAATTCTTGAACTTGTGTGATTCAAGAGTTTCATTTTTTTTTTGTATAGTTGTAATAATTGATTTAATTGGGTATTGGTGATGCTATAGGGTTTAGCATTGTTGTATTCTGAATATTTGGGGCTGCATGGTGTTGGCGTTGTTATTTAGAGTTGATTTGTGATCTTACAGGGTGCAAGAAGGGTCCTTGATTGTAGTTGTGTACAATTGAGTGTTGTTAGTGGATTTTTTCTTGCTTGGGTTGCAAGAAAGACTGGATGTAGCCCTCGAGGAAGGGTGAACCAATATAATTGCTTGTGTGTTCTTCTCTTGCTCTTCTCTTTGTACTTAATTCTGCACTGTGCCATTAAATTTGATTATGTGTTGCTTTTTTGAATCTGTGAGGATCTGTATTTCTGTGTTTAATCAAAGTGGTTTTTATAAAGTTTTCTTTTAACTGGAAACATGTTATGATCAAAGCTTTTATTTCAATTATGGTTTTACAGTTTTTATAAAACTGTGATTATCAAAACCATATCTATTATTTTTGCTGATTCATAGATCTCTTATTTTGCCCTTACATAGCATTTATGTTTTTGAATCATTGAACGAAACATTTGCCAAATTTACATGTGATTCCTTTTGTGTATTATCTATGTAAATTTTTTTAACTCTGACCTGTTTGTTTTAAAAACTGGTTTGATCTTTATTCAACCCTAATAACTTTTCTACATAATTGTAAAGTGTTTCTTGGTTGACATATATAGAGATTATCTTTCCTTTGATCTTTCAATTAAACCTGATTTCTCAGCATATTTGATTCTAGTTTCTTTTTATTTCAATTGTTTGCTGTTATCAAATTGTGCATTCTATAAAACCTTGAATAACCTAACTGTTAAAAAGTTCAATGCCTTTTATGTGAGTGATTGAATTGTTATTTACATTGTCTTGATTATTAAATTGACTTTTGTATTGAGTTTCATAGTAACTAGATTGAAATATAGTTCAATTATGTAATTGAGTTTTGGTTCTACACTACACGTTCAATATCTCTTGGTTGAAAACTGGTTTTCTCAATTTTGTCAGAAAATAAATTGGTTTATTTGTATCTGAATTGATTGATTTTCTGTGCTGCATCTTGTATCATTGATCTTGGAGATTATTGAAATCTTTCATTTGGCTTAAAACATGTTCCTTGCTTTCTAAAATAAAAAAATTTGTAAAGTTCAATGCACTCCCTCTTGAACTCAGCTTAAAAGTATTTTCAAACAAGTTCACCAGTCGCAATGTAGCAAGTAATACATCGTTCTTCCCAAAGGATTTGTGCAAGATAAAACAATAAACACAATTTTAATAAATTCAGATTTAGGAACAATTGATAAATTGATGATGGGTGCAAAAATTAAAAATAATTAAAATAATTAACTTATGTTTATATCAATGCTTGAGTGCATAAAAATGATTAATAATAATATGATCAACTTGTCAGGGTTAAGTCTCTCCAATCTTCACTCTCACTTATAAAAATGTTTTCTTTCTTTCTCGTCATTAATATGAACAACTATTAAATAAACTTGCATTTTCGATGCTTGCGCCCGATCCAATTTGTTGCATTGGGCGTCACTAGATTTTGGTACTGTTTTAACTCTGGGTCCAACCTGCGCCGAGCCTATATGATGTGTGCTGGGCACTTTTATCTGGAATTGCTCTTGTGTCCTCTAGCATTGGGCTTAGGTTTTTTGCGCAGGGCATGACATTTTTTACTCCAATCTTTTATTTTCTACTACTCTTTCAAGTCTTCCATTCTCCATCTTTTAATCCAAATTTTTTCTGCTCAAAATAAACCCAAAATACCTGAAATTATAGTAATTAAATCTTTGTTCTGACTCTCATAATCAATTATTAACAAAATTCAAATAAAATTGAGAAATAAGCAGATTTTAAGTAGAGAGTTGATTTTAGTCATAAAATAGGTCAATAATATAATGTAAATCAACTCTATCGATAACATTCCAATTGGTTCTAGCGCATAGAAAAGCCTAATGGCTATTGATAATCTTGATTCTGTTGCTCCATCATAAATGAGTTAATTTGCAGATGCAAACATATCGTAAAATTTTCGGATTTCTGCATTAGGGGACTCTCCTTCATACATATTGTTATTGTCGAAGTCGTCATAACGACTTCTTATATTAGCTACCTGCATGTATACATCATACACCATTTGGATTACTAACCCAAAGTGATCAACACAATTCATATTAGCATAGCTATTGTATCCATAACATAAGTTGTCCTCATTTGACTCCTCTTCTTCATCATCAACCCATTAGATGTATTTGGGTTTAAAGTCATATTGTAGCAAATGAACTCTCACATAAAATGGTTTAAGGGGTTTAAGGATTTTCTCACAAACTCATCTAATTCAAGTACACCTTATCCCACTATCTTGTGTATATCAAGCTTGCTCCATTGTCTTTCAAACAGATTCATGAACTCCATTAATAAAGCATTGCCTAAGTCTCTTTGAAGAATCAAACATGTCATACATCAGTTCCGATCCATTATTTTGCATATTCATCATAAAATTATTAACCAATATAATAACACACCCTTCTAGGTTGCACTAAAAAAACATGAACTAAACTTTGAAGTTAAGTCGGCTCTAATCGATTATTAAATGTATGATAATATGTTGCTATGTACTTATTCCTATCTACTTAGGTACAAAACTCTCATAGCATTGCAACGGTGTAGAATAATTTCAATCCGTAAAGTGGTTTTGAACTTAGTGTGAAAACATTAACTCCTTTTCAGCCAACTATGTAATTGGAGTGTTTTTTTTTTTATTATAGAACTTTAGGTTCTCACAAATAACACGTAAGACAGAAAGCATGTGAAGATTAGTGTCCAATGCATTACACCTCTCACTCTAATTATCTGTAACTAACTGGTTTCAACTAATTATTATTCGATTATGTTGTCTCGGTTATATAAAACTTTACGTTCTCTCAAAAGAAGGAACCTAAAGAGCACCTAAGAGAGGAAGCAGGTGCATATCAGTGTCCAATGCACTGCACCTCTCACTTTGCTTATGTTTAATTATCTAATTTTCATACAATTATTATTAGATTGTGTTGTGCGGTGTATAAAACTTTAGATGCTGATAAAAGAGGAATCTAAAGAGTACCTAATAGAGAAAGCATGTACAGATTAGTGTCTAATACATTATACCTCTCACTTCGCTTATCTCTAATTAGCCAGTTATTATTGATTGTGTTGTTTCAGTTATATAAAACTTTAGGTGCTCACAAATAAGGAAATCTCTAAACACCTAATGTATGGAAATTTGTGTTCAATGCACTGCATCTCTCACTCTGCTTTTCTGTAATTAATTGTTATAAGTTACCAAGTCAACTTTGTTTGTTAGAATCACATTCTTTGTTACAATTCTATCATGTTTATGTTAATTTGATATTTTAATAGAAATGAATGTTGGAATTAGTTTAACTCTTTCAAAGCTTGTGTTCTCAAATTTCTGTAGTTATTTGCTTTAAATATTGCCAATTTATTTGCAGGGTCATTTTCTGGTATGGGATTTTTATCATTGCACTTGTCTGGGAAAATAAAAGAATTTCATTGCAGAGGTCATTGCAAACTGAGCATTTTGCATCACTTGTTGCCATTTCTCTAGTCGATGACTACTGGCACCACTGGCACGATGTGTTTGCTGAAGGCCTGTTAGGTTGATCCAAGCTTAGTATCTCAGTTAATTCTAAATTAAGTAAGCCACAAAAACTACTTAGTACTGTTGCTGACACTTTACATCATGGCCAAAATTTCTTCTTCCAGGGCTTATTTTGGCTACATTTTGCTATTTCAGTTTTTCCTTTCTTGTCTTAGTTTCCTTTAACTTAATCTAATTGGAATGATATATATATATATATTCATCTAATCATTAAGTAAATTACAATAATATTTGTAAGGTTTTATCAAATTACATTTAAATACATATATTGTTTGAGTTTATGGGTAATTAATGTGTCTAACTGTAGAGGAGGTACAATCATTATCTAAAACGAATAACATTTGTTGCAGTAAAAGATGAATTTGATTAGAGTGTAGTTAAAATAGTTTCTATTGAACTAAAACAATGTAATCAATAATTGTTAGCAACATATGGTTTCTTGTGTTCTTTCTCAATTGCAGTTGGCTCCATTATTTAAATTTTAAGGTGATATACCCATATGGAGACTTTCAAAGACAAACAATGTTTATATTTAGAGAGAAATTTGTACCCATTATAACAATGTTTTAACTATGTTCACTTCAATAACAAAAATACATGTTGCATTTAAAAAAAATCACGTTTAGTCAATTTTTAATTTTACAAAAATAAATAAAGATAATGAAAAAACTAAGAGTGGACAACAAATCCATAAAAATGTGTCAGCTCAATTACTATCAAATCTATTATAAATCTAAATAATTTGTCATATTTTCTAAAACAACAAGCTATGATTTTTTTATGAATAGATTAAAATTTAAAATCATATTTACTAAAACAAATAATTTAAATATGTATAAATTAGTTTGATACCGATTCTAATTTGTTTTTCAAAATTGATTGTAAATTCAAAATTATTTAAAATCAAAGATAACAAATATGTTTAGTAGGCACAAAACTTTATTAAACGAAACAATATGTAATACGATATTATAATAACATAAAAAATAATAATATTTAGCGTAAAATATTTTTCTATAAAAATAATGTATAGATAAATAAATATTATTTGCTTAATTAAAAATCAATTAAAGTGTGAAAAAAATGTAATCTGACAAATACATCATTCACATATATTTTACTTAATTAATTTTATTATATTAGATATATGAAGACAAAAAAAAAAAAAAAAAAAAAAAAAAAAAAAAAACAGAAATCAACAATGATGGGTTTACCATTTAAATTATGTTCTTACTTTACATAATATTACATGTTGCATTTATTTGATTTGCTGTTAGAATAAGAAAAATAAAATAAAATACAGATATTTTATATTTTTATTTTGTGTTTTCTTTTTGCAATTCTTAATAAGTGTGTAATATTTAAAAAATAAAACTACATTAAAGTTATTTGAAAAATCTAATTAAATTACACATTATTTTGATGCTTAGGAAATATATATCTAACTCTACAAAATAAAAGACCAAATATAAAAAATTATTATTTTTATATAATTAATGAATTGCATATTATGAAATATGAAATATTCTTACAAATTTTTATTCTAAAAACTATTCTTAAAACATATATCAATTTTGAATTATTTTTATTTAAATTTGATTTTAAAATTGACATCAAACAAATTTATAAACATTCAAATTATTTTATTTTACTGAATATGAATTTGAATTTAAAATCTAATCTAATTATTTTGGATTTCAATCTTTAAAAATTTAAACTGATGTTTTAAAAATATGAATTTAAATTTAATTTCAATCAAATTATTTAGATTAGACTTGAATTCGATTTTAAAAAATTCAATCCGTCTCACTCACATTTCAACACTAAACTTTTAAATAATACATAATTTACTTTAATTAGAAAGTAATTTCTATACTCAGATCTTACATGCATACAAGACCAAACATTCCATCTAATTTTACAGAAAAATATGTATCAAATATCAAAATTTAATTTATTTTTGTAATTTTTAATTAATTTCAGATTTTATAAATATAAAAAGTACAATAAACTTTTATTCTGAATATTGTTCTTAAAAATATATTATAATGTTAAATTTAAAATAGATTTTAAAAGATATTAATTTTAAAATCGATATTAAACAAATTTTTGTAAAAATAAGCTTATTCTAATATCATTATAAATTTTGATATCTTAATTAAACTCACATTCCAAAATTTATCTATTATATACTATCAAATAAAATATATAATAAAAAAGTTAAGAAAAAGATATTTCAGAACTTTTAAATTGAAATTAAATTTTTAAAAATCCAATCCGTCTTAAAATAACTTACAATCATGCAAGGGTAATGATTTGGCAGCATGGAAAAACATGAGTAGACTTTGACAGGAATTAAGAGTTACTCTGAAGTCATTGCTTTGCCACAAATGTAAAGGCCCCGCGTGACTCGTGTTTAATAATTTCCTATCAGGATACTGTTATTTAATTCATCTGGATTAAAAGCAAGTTATTATTTTACTGTGTTGTTTGTACAGAATATATGTAAAAACATTACTATTTTATTGTGTTGTTTGTACAGAATACATGTAAAAACATTACTAAGAGCATCTGCATACGTGATTATAAATTCAGGAAATAAATTTGAAAATTTTATGAACTATAATAAAAATAAAAAAGCATTTTATTATATAGACTACTATTTTAAGAGGTAAAATACTTTTTAAATGTTTATTAAGAACGTTTAAGAATAATAATAAAAAAGTATTCAATTAGATATGTAATTATAATAATTAATTTTATAATATTATCATAATATTTTTATTTAATTATAATATTTTTTCATATAATTATAATCTTATTAAATTAATATCAATTAATTTATTTTAATTTAACTTATTGTTTTTGTCGACTCACTTAAAAGGGATTAATGACAAAAATAGAAATAAGAAAAATCATGCATTTGGACGTAATAGAAGAATAGTTTTACAGATTTTTCGATGCACCTTTTGTGATAATCCTGATGAGATTTTGAGCTTTATTGATATCCTATATCATCTACCTTCTAATGTTTTTTTAGTAGATTTTCACTCACGTTAACTTATATTCTAGAATTTAGTTTGATTCTTTATTTTTTAATTTTGTTTTAGATTGAGACAATTTTTGTTAAATTAAGTCATTTAGTTACAGTAGCATATTTTCATCATACTCCACTTGTAAGATCCTTTGAGTCTATAGCCTTTTTCGTGTTTTTAACCATCATTATAAACTCTAAAAATAGAAAAACTATGATTCTACATTAGAGAATAAAGGAGTTTTAGAATCATTTTGAAAGTAATTTCTTGAATAAGTGTGGGGTATACTTAATCACCTTATCTCATCATTTGAATGACTCATTACTACTGAGAAAGATAAAAGAAGAAAAAAAGAAAGGAAATAATAAAATAAAAAAAAAGAAGAGAAAGTAAGATCAAAATTGTAAATTGTCTAATACAGATGTTAGACCTTTCACTCCACGAAAAAGAAATAGAAAAAGAATTATGTCCTGAAATGAAACGAGGGGTTGAATTGTTATTTTGTACTACTTACATTTGTTTTTGAAAATTTTCCTTGTTACTCCTTTGTTTTTCTATGGTTTTAAGTCTTCTTTTCCTCAATTTACCTACCTTTACCTTGGACCCATTACATCCATTAAAAGTGCTCTTGATCTCTAATTACATGTCATTCAATTGTTGTAGATATTATAGTCTTACTAAGCACATGGTAGTCTTTTTGCTTGAATAAATGTTGACTGTATATACAAATCTTGATTCACCCTTGATTTGAGTTAACTTCTTGTTCGTTGAGATATAGGGTTTTACATTCACACTTTTTTTATTCCTTTATTTGTTGAAGGTTGTTTTTACTAGCGTTTATACATTCCTGAAATCTACTATCAATATGCTTTGTATTTATTTAGGTTGGTCATGAGTATTTTGCCCAGTAGTGCAAAAAGACAAATGTGAGAATATTTGATAAGCATAATTTTACTCACACTTAGAAGCTTTAATCATGGTGTTCTTAGACTATTATCAATAATAAATGCATTGTTTTAACTATGATTTATCTAATTAGGTTTATTTTGGCCTTAACTGTTATTTCTTTTAATGTTGTATTTTTTAGTCACAGTAGAGGATCTATCTGTTACACATATTAGATAGTCTAACTAGATGGTCTATTAGTTACATGGAGTAGATGATCCGATGAACCATCTACCAAGTCTCAGTTGATGAAAACACCTCAACAACATCAATTGAAATGAAGATAGGGTGTTGAAAGAGTTTGATGCAAAGCAAGTTCGAACAAGGCATATACTAGCACGAGTAGGCTTGATAAATCCATTACAAGAAAAAATGATTTTACCCACGACAAAAATCCATAGGTAACAACAAAAGTTCATGTGTAAATGAACATTACCCACGAACAAAAGTCCACAGGTAATCTAGGCATAGGTAATTTACCTATGAAGGTTGAGTATGTAGACAATTCAAATCATGGGTAATACTCACCAACTCCATACTGTAGGTAATACCCACCAAAAGTATCACTTTTGCCATCACAATATCCATCGAACCCATTTGGTTTGTCACTTAGCTTAATTACTTCTAAGTGTACCAAATCTTCAACAAAACTTATACAGTTTTACAACTTGTAGTTCATTATCTCCTTTCATAACAAAGGAGATAACAAAATGATTAAATTAGACCTTCAATTCTTTATCAAAATTCCAAAATGTAATCTTACAAAATCTCACAACAATATCAAACAAATAATTTCAAAAATCTAATAGTTTGTTGATGGATCTAATTTTTGGTAGTTTTTTCTTTACTTAAAATGTTTTATAAAAGCTATGAGGTAGTGATATCTCAGACATAAATTATTCAATCGATTATTAACTGCTACATAAACAAGTATTAAATCAATTCCTGTATAAAATAACCAAATCTTTCTTTTTACCTAGTGTACTCATGCCACCCATACAAAAATTCATGAAAACTTAAATAAAAAAACATATTATCGACAATACTAAGAACAATTTAATTCAAACAAACAACTTATCCTAAAATGCTCCAACAAATAAAAAAATATGCCATGACTCAACCATATGATAAAGCAACAAACTAATAAGTATTCCAATAGTTTTTAGAAGAAAAACAATGTAATGTTGCTATCGAAGGTACATAGCAAAAATGTGTCTATTAAAGGAACTAAATTAAGAGATAGAGGAGTCAACAACTCTTTGATTGTGTCACATGCTTTGGACATACCTTTTCATACTGACAAAGCACACCTTTACTGGTTTACTAATAACTAATTACTGAGAAAGATTAGAGTACCCAACAATTTAACTTCCGAAATGTTATGCTTAAGAAGTGGGCTAAAATATAACCATTTATTTGTGACTTGACAAACTCTCAAGCTATTAGTCATGAGTAATGAACAATTTGGGGTTAATTTAAATGAAAAAAAAAGTAATGCTAGATAGTAAAACATGGTAATCTTTCTTTTTCTAACATTGTCATATATCTTTGGTAAAATGTAGGAATTTTAGCCAATCTTGCCTCAAGGCCCCATTGCATGGTGCCTTTCACCTTTGGCAACTTCAAGAAACATCGAAGAGATGCAACATGAGTCAATCAATTTAAGCAACACCACTAACTATAGAATGCAACTACAAAGAAGCAACACTAACTACATGTAAACACGGGTCTTTTTTCAAGATTGTAAAAAGATAGTCTATGATCAAAACATCTCGATTTTTGGACCCTCCATGACCATATTGGTATGCAACTCTAAGTCCTGCTAGTCAAATCTAAGGCAAATCTCCCTAAGCAAGGGCACCAAATGTTCTCTGGTTTGCATCATTGCTAAAATTCTAATGGAGAAACAAAAACGAAAAATGTTTGATTCATTTACCTTTGTTATGACTCTAAATGTCTCCTTTCATGGTAGGGTTTCAACAATAACTCCATTTGTCTTCTTTTGAATGAATGTTTGTGCCCTCTGCTTCTTCAACTCGCTATAGGTTCAAACTAACGACGGAGTTATATTCAACAACTCCATTGGTTCATAGATAGGGTATGCGTTAATCTCGTCACATTTTGGAAGAAGGGTTTGAGATTGGGTATGGATACAAATATGAAATTGAGATTTGGATTCTGAGATTTAAGATTTGGAAACAAGGGTTTATCTTTTAGATGTTTCGCATTTAGGAAGCACAAAGAGACTTGTTGGAGATTTTGGAAGATGAAACATGTTGGAGAGTTTGGGAATCAAAATGTATTATTTGGGATTTGGATTTAAATTTTTTATTTTACTCATGATTTTTATTTTCCCACCACCCTTAACAGGTAGGTAAATTGTTTATGATCCATACATTTTTAGAGTTTCTCTTTCCACTCTAGTCAATAATAAATTTACCCACAAAGATTTCAATGAGTTTAAGAAATTTACCCACTACAGAAAATTCGATGGGTAATTGGGCTTTTTTTTTGTAGTGATCAAAGTTCAAGTTGCTTCTTTGAATCAAAACGGAAAACAAAATTTGTGTAATATAAATAAAGAATAAAATTTACAATATCATAGAAACAAATTTGGAAGCAAATCATCTGCAAAAATACAAAGAAAAAATAGAGTCGATATAAAACTAGAAACAAAATTTAAGAATTTCAGAAAGTTATAGAAATTGAGAACATGTGGATAACATCTGAAACAACATCTTAGTTTTTTTTTTCGTTGTAATTCTTTTGTTTTGCCTTCGTATCGAAGGATAAACTCTTTTGGGTTGATTCTTGTGTGATTTCGCATAATAAAGCTTTATTTTTAAGTTATTTGGAATATTTTGAGCTTTACTATTGATCTTTTTGAAATCTATTTTTGTAAAAGGAATTGTTTTTTAACACTTATCCAGAATTCAATTGTTTTTCTTTAATTAAGATTTATTGGTTAGTTTGCTTAGTTCCAATCAATCTCTTATGTGATTAGTCAAGAGGTAGAATAAACATCTCATTGAGTACCTCATCCTCGTTTGATGAACAACTGGATGATGTTTCATTGTCCTATTAGATTATGTAAGCTCTTTTGGCCTTTCCACTCTTGTTATTCTTTTTCTCCAGATCTTTCTCCTTGTGTTTAAGATTTGGACACTCCACCTTGACGTCTCTCTACTTTTCAACCAAAGCAAGGAAAATTAGATGAACTAAGATCAGATTTTTCTGTTATACCTTTTTTCTTGTTGGTTATTTTCTTTTTCTCTCTTCTTCAAAAATTTATTGAACCTTCTGGTCAACATATTCAAAATCTTAGTCTCACTGCAATTACTAGAGCAATTTTCACTTTATTCTTCATTTTGAGAAGCAAACTTGAGTGCTAATCCTCTATCTTTTCTGTCTCCATTTTCCTGTTCCTTCAATTTGTTCATCTCCAGCTCATGCTCTCTCAGCTTGCCAAACAATGCTACAGTTGTCAAGGTTGTAAGATCTCTTGTATCTAGTATGGCAATGACCTTTGGCTACCAAATTTTATCCAGGCGCTTCAAAATCTTTATGTTGAGTTCCTTCTTGTCAAACACTTATCCAAGGCCTATCAAGTAATTCACAATCAATACAAGAAATTTTTGTCTTACATACAAAAAAATACATACGGATTTGGATCTGTAGATAAAATGGGTGTTACATACAGATTTTACATACGAATTTTAATTCGTACGTAAAATCTCGTTACATACAAATTGTTTTTGTATGTAATGCTGAACTGGTATGAAATTTTAGTGCGGTGTAGCGAAAAATTGTTTGAAGGATTTTTTCGTATGTAATGGGTTTTAAATTCGTATGTGAATAATGAGACGTGTTTTCTACAGATTTACGTATGAATTTATGAAAAATAAAAAAAAATTGAAATCCCTAAAATGAGAACCCTAAGTTGGCATTCTCACTCACGCTTCCTTTCATTTGCGTTCTTCCTTATTCGTATGTCTAGTTGCTTCACCTCATTCCCCAAATCACTAATGTCATTCTGTCATCTTCATCTTCATCTCACTCCCCAATTCACCATAACCCCAAATCACATTTTTGTAACTCGAAATCACAGTCGTCGTAACCTAAATCGTGGAGTGCCCTAACCTCAAGTCAGGCCATGGCCTAACCTCTAAACGTGGTGTATTGGGTTTCTAACCAAAGATTGAAGTTCAATTGAAGAAGTGAAAGTTTCACGAGTGAAAGGTAACAATATTGATCATCTCTTGGTTGTTGTTTTTTCCGCAAGTGTATTTATACTGAACTGAACGATTTTCCCCAATTGCATGGAATTTGCAAGTGTTCTTTGTAGGTTGCAAGTATTCTCCAATTTTAAAAACCCTACGTTTGTTTGTCGTAAATCGAAAAGAGTAGTGCTAGCCCCATCGACTCTACTCTAGGTAAGATTTTGTAATATGTTTTCCAAAATGTGTTAATGAATTTAGTTTAGGTTGAGCGTCGTAAGTGTTCGAAGTGTTTATGATATCATTGGTTGAAGTGTTTGTAATATCATTGTATGTATCTTTTCTGTTCTATTTTGGGAAGGATTTGAAGTTGTTGGTGCTTAATTAATTGTTTTTGTTCTATTTTGAGAAGGATTTGATGTTGTTGGTGCCTTATTGAAAAATGAACATGCCACAATATCGTTCTAAGTATGCTACAACTAAGAAGAATTGTCTATCAGATAAAGGTGGCGGTTTGCACACTTGGGGCTCCATCAGCGTGCACGAACATGCCATTTGTTTGGTATGAATTCTTTAATATGTGTTGTTATTAAATTATGAGGAAATAATTATTTAGTAATTCTTTACTTTGTAATGATTTTTTTTTGCAATCACAGGAGCTTGATAGGTCAGTCCATGTGGATGAAGTCTTCCAACAAACTTATATAAGAAAAAGTACTGGACAATTCGTCGATGATAGATCCAAAAGGATGCATGTGAGTTACTTTTATTACATTACAGTAAGATTTATTACTATATATAATAAAAAAATGTTTTCTCTTTTACATGAAAGTAAGTTTGTGAGGAGATATTCTCAAGAAATGTCCAAGTCTGCTTCTACAGGAAGTGCCTAACAATGCAGTCCCTTAGACCCTGTTGAGGAAGAAAGATTAAGGAATATATGGAATCTGAATGTCCCTCATGATGAAAGTGTTGAGAGCTTCATGCGCCAGACACAAGCAAGCTCTGGCAAGCAGATTCCAAAGAGATTAATCAGTTGAGACAACGATTATCTACTAGTGAGGACCAAATTTGTTAGATGAGCTCTCAGTTCCAGTCTATTTAGGAATTTATTGTTGCAGTCTTCCAGTACCTACCCCTTCCAACTGCAGCAGCTGCCCAAAATATTTTTCACCAAGCTAATCGTCTCCCACAAAAATCAACAACAACAGCAGAATGAAGAACAAGGTCATGAGTAGCCACAACATGAAGAACAACCACAAAGAGATGAACGTAATTCGTATAATCATTATAGTAGTTATTAGTTTGTATAAATAGTATTGATACTTAACTGATATGTATGTTAAGATATTGTTATTTTGTGATTGTGTTGTAATTACTTTTATTATGAGGTACAATACTCATCTTAACTATTTTGTTATGTATTTAGGAAATATATTACTTTCCATCTCTCTATTTAATTCACTAATTATGGATTGATTCCTGCTTACATATTATGGAATGATCTCTTTAGGTTCTATCACGATAAAATAAATGAAACTGGTTCTGGATATTGAAAAACATATTACATACAAATTTGATTCGTATGTAATTACATATGAATTTTTCATATGGATAAATCCGTATGTAATTACATATGGATTTTCAAATTCGTATATAAGTGTTACCTACGACAATTTTACATACAAATATTTGTCTGTATGTAATCCATATGTAAATCCAAATTACATATGGATTTTTAATGTTATATATGAATTTCGGTCATAGATAATGATGATATTTCTTGTAGTGAATGTGAGTAAACCTTTTCTGCACACCTGTAATGATTTTTCCATGCTCCATCCTGAACAACTAATACTCATGGATAAGTGTATACTTCCTCACATGTTTGACATCACATGTTTGACATCATTTGTTCCCTCCTGGGTCACTTCAAGAACGTCCCACTTATCTTTTATGGAATTGCATTGTGATACCCTAAAAAATTCGTGAATATTCAAGACCAAAGTTATCATTCCATTTACACTAAGGCTTTTCAACAATTTTATCATCAACAACACCATTCACAATAACATCCCAAATACCATGATCAATTGATTAAATAAAGATTTCCATCCTTACTTTCAAAAACTGATAGTTCACACCACCAAAAATAGGAGGCGTATTGATTGAGACTTCCTCTGCAATTGGAAGTTTGTTTTTAGGTATAGGATCAAAACTTTAGTAATTTTCAAGAACCTACTCTTGATATCAATTGGAAATTTTTTTGGCTGAGTTCAAGAGGAGGTGAGTTGAACTATACTGATTTTTCTCAAAACTGAGTTTCCAATAATCAATATCTTCAATTAGATTAATTTACTATAGTATAATTGTCATACAACGAAAAAATAATCAGATAAAATTTCAGTTTAGAAATCTTGACAAAAATAAATTGATTTAATTCAGAACTCGATGAACTTGAATTTTACAATGAGTCAGAATACTAAAAAAATCAATTGATTAAAGTATGTTATCAACAAATTGAGTTTTCATAAACATACAATCGCTAAGAATGAAGTACTTTAACTATGTATGAATATTTGAACACGTTATTGATGAAACATATTGAAGTATAATTTAAACCCCTGTATAATAGATGTTCAGCCCAACAAAAATAGTCAGTTGATTCTCAAGTTCAGTTGAATAATTTTTCATGCAGATACAAATTATTTAGATAATTAATACTACCAAAAAAAAAAAAAAACTGGATTTACTACGGCCAAAATCCGTAGGTAATGATCAAAATCAGTGGATAATTAGCCATTACCCACAGATTGTCGACGGGTCAAAATCTGTAGGTAATAAGGTCGATGGATAATTTTTCCACGAAATTTTTTCCGCAGGTAAAAGTTTATATTACCCACTAATATTGATCCGTGGGTAATATTATATTTTTTTTATTAGTTATGATTAACAAATATTGAACCCAGGACCATTGAATGTTGAAGGGAACCTTTGACCACTGCATTAGACAAGCAAATATGATAATATTATGATTATTATTATTCTTATTATGATTATATTTATGATTTTGATTGTTAATATTATTATAATAATATTAATAATAATAATAAATTATTATCATTAACAATATTATTATTATTATTCTTATTATTATCATTTTTATTAAAAACGATAACTAAAAATAATATAAAAAAATACTAATAATATTAAAACTATTTTTCATATAAATATAAATAATGTTGATAATAATATAGTAATATTAAAAATATCATTAATGTAAATATAAATAATATGAATAGAAGTATTAATAATATTCCATATATTAAAAAGATATAATAA
>Ga0209700_101236_pt1 | contig 52406 bp, 20 predicted proteins | sample SiratroredBW_FD_187528 | JGI IMG/M metagenome (GOLD analysis project Ga0209700, IMG submission 187528) | Root nodule microbial communities of legume samples collected from California, USA - Siratro red BW (SPAdes) (version 2) | ecosystem: Host-associated > Plants > Roots > Nodule | place: USA...
TTTTTTTTTTTTTTTAAATACAAAGGTTTATTTTTATAACAATTATATCACTCCTAAGAGTGAATTGTCAAATAGTTGACAGAGTTGTAAAACCTTATTTTCTTTAATTTATATTTATTAAAACAAGATAATAATAAATGTCAAAGTTTTTTTTTTAAAAAAAAAAATTGTGTGAAACTCACGTGCATACCTCGTTTATGGTTTGATTCTTTCATATATAAAAAAAAAAACAATGGATTGTATAATAGAATTTTTAGTGTAATTATTTTATGCATAAAAATGTCAATTTTAGAAAAAAATTAGGATAATTTGAAATATGACTACTGAAAACTAAAGATAGATAAAGAGTATATGCAATATAATAGTAAATGACACTTTTATTCTCTAGTTTAAAATAGAAATATATTTCCTATTTCTTTAAATAAACATCTATATATAATTAATAAATAAACATTCACTTCTATATCTTTAATGACACTCATATCACTTATATTTTAATAAAGTGACCTTTATCTCCTTATATTATTTTAAAATATCATATTGACTAAACTTAAATAAAAAATTATAAAATTTAAAAGTGAAATTTCAGAATATAAAAATAAAGATTTTTTATAGAAAAAGTTAAATTATTTAATTCTTATATATTAAAAATGTCATAAAAACTAAATAATAAATGTTATAAAAATAATTTTTTTTATGAAAATATATTTCAAAATAAAAATAAATAATTACTAAATATATTATTAAATTTATCAAAGTATTATTATATTTCCATATAATTTTAATACAAGTATAACTATAAGTAAAGTAGTTAAGATAATTGTTATTTTATTACTAATGACGATAAGGAAAGTGAATAACAACATTGAGGTTACCATAGAGCAAACAAATAATTATTGTTAATAACATATATGCTTCAGATTTAATGTCAATGCTGCAAAAGCAAATTTAATTCATGAAAATAATAACTCCTAACTTTGAACATTATTTTAACGAAACAAACTAGCTTAATCGAGTACTTCCCATTCATCCTTTTATGGTTAAAAAATAGACTTCGAAGTTAGATCACCTGACATGGAAACAGGTCTTCGTTTTCCAAATATTAGCAGTGCGTAAAGTAAACATAAGGGAAAGAATTGACAATGTCATGAATATATTGAAGTAAAATCAAACGATGAGTGAATTTAAAAGTATAATCAGAAGCATTTGCTACTTAAATATGTGTAAATAGTTGATACTAATAATGGAGAAAAACGAATGCAGACAAGTTGCATATCTAGAAAAGTTCAAAAGTTGCACGTAAACTCGTACCAAATAATGCTTGACATTTACTAGTCTTACAACAGTAATTTTGTGACCATCAAATTTTTGGACGATCTAACAATGACAACTAAAACTTATCATTGTAGTAGTTGACTACCATAATCGGCGTTGAACTTGTCGTATTTGTGGGTATGGAGATGAGCAGATGGTCTTGTGTTTCTTAATGCTGTTTCTATATCTTCAGATCTGATTGGCCCAACTTTTGGCAACTCTGTAACACAATGATAAGTTTCAGTTAGAGAGGAGTAAAATTACGCTCAAGTAAATATTTAATAAAATAGCCAACGCATTGTTAATAGAAAATAGCTTATAGTTGAAAAATCTACATAAAAGAAGCTGTTATCAATGTTCCTGTGTAAACAGACAACATACCATCTTCAGGCACCACCTCCTCTTGTCTCTGCTCAAGTTGTGACATCAAGCGTCTCAAGGGCTGCATTGCTGTTTCTTTACAGAGTAATCGGATATCTGACCCTGAATATCCTTCTGTCTGTTCGACAAGTAAATCATAGGGGAGCTGCTCCTCGTCAGGCTGTACAGGAAGGAGTTCCTCAAACATTGCTCTCCTCGCTACTGGTTCTGGAAGTGGTACAAGGATCTTTTAGTTATGGTCAAGGAACAGCCACTAGACAAAGACTGACGAGCTTTCAATTGCAAGATCAGATTGCTTATAAGGACATCATCTATATACACATTGGACTAAGATCTATTCTCAGTAGTATTTTTTTTTTTTATCACCAGCAAAGATATCCCCAACCAAGACGACAATTTTGTCCCAGACATTTTGAAATAATAATAGGTAGTAGTAGTAATAACAATAATAATTATAACAATAATAAACAATATAGTATGCCAAGTTTTCAAACACACTACTAGTCTACAATGCATGTCTATAATGACACCAATTAAAACCCAAAACAATAATTGCTCTTACTTTAGATTATAAACCGAGCATCTTAGATAGAATGCCAGTTTCATTTAGAGCGAATAAGATGTCCAAAATAAGTAGTGTAGGAAACAAGAATAGTGAGATAATACGAGATGCCCAATCATTTATTCAATGCTCCCAAAAATATTTGGCCTAATAATTTATCATGCACACTAATATGCACGCTTATGTTTGAAGGATACACGCTTCTCAAGACGTCGGAGCATGGCTGCATCCAATTCCCAGGGAAGATTTGTAGCCGCCAAGACAAAAACCAGTTCATCTGTCCGGGTCAAACCATCCATCTGCAATCTTAATCGAAATGATTAATGTTTGAGAAAGCAAAGCAGAATCCATAGGTCACTGTTTTGATGACAATGCATATTAAGATGCAGTGTTTGGATTTTCAGAGGACACAAACTCCCAGGTAAAATGAAAAACTTTCACAATTTTAAATTCCAACTATCATGGCGAACTTTAAATAACTAATAGATGAAAGTCGTAATAGCTGAAAAGGCAAATTTTAACAATTTATCTGGATATTTGTGATTTTGTCGGAAATAATTTCTCCTCAATATTTGTTTGCTGTTGAAATTGTGCAATTAAATGTCAAGGAATCCTGTGCACGCAAGGGAACTGAAGAAATGCAGGATTATGTGCAATATAAAATTAGAAATACATAATTCGTTGAATAGCTCAATTTTTTTTAATTGTCTGGAGATTATCATTATTGCTTATTTAAACAAATGATCCAACAACCTTCTAAAGTTCATCTTCAAGTTTACGGACTTCGTAATAAGGGCATGTTATTAGAAAGATTGAAGCACAACATATTTTGGATGAAGAGTTTTAAAATGTGAGAATTTGAAATGCGAAGTAATTCAATTTAAAAAGAATTTTGTGAAATAAAATTTAAAAAGAATTTTGTGAAATAAATCTCTATTATTTATCTTCTCAAGAATTTTCATAGAAATTCAGCACAAAAGTATAACTGTTCTACACTATCAATACAGAACCTAATTTCTCTTCGGTCATTCTCTAGTTTAAAGGTATTATATTGAGCACCATTGTAATTTATAGGACACATTTCAAGTTATTTTCATTATGTTTAACATTCAATATGATTTATAATTCATGATTAAAAGATTAGGGTATTAATCATGACTAGATTGATAGTGCGGTAGACAGTGGCAAGCTTCCTCAATAAGAATAAATTAACTTTCGTTATTCTTTTTGCTTCAAAAAAGTAAAGATCAAGCTTCAAATTTACTGCTTTATGGGGGTATTGTATGATCAGAAACATGAATACTAAAGAAAGAATTAAATTTAAATACACTAATAGTGTTAAGGCTTTTTACATTGTCATCCATATAGATTGTCATGTATTGTAAGATTGTTAACTATTGTAATAACTACTTTTAAAGTAATCCTGGTTGACAATATAAATTTTTACGATGTGCATTAGTTTGCTACTACACCTTTAAGTAATGAAATTGATATCTCATTTGTAAAACAATCCCCTACAAGTACAATTTTTTAAAATGTTCTGCTGGTACGTGAATCTGATGTCCCATATGGGTTCTAAATGTAGGACACGGGTTCGGCATTATTGAACTCGGAAAGCTAGCTCAAATGGCTAGAATTGTCCAAAACCTTATTCCAAGAGGCATTTTGGACCATATTCCTAGTTGAAGTGGGACACGTAAAACATAGTATGAAGTATGAACTAGGCGAAGTAAACAAACTTGATGATTATAAAAATGATGTTCAATGTAAGAAACAAGCATCACCTGAACAAGAAGCTCAGTTTTCAACCGTCTACTTGATTCATGTTCACTACGAGCTTCACCACGTTGACTGATGATTGCATCAATTTCGTCAAGAAATATTGTTGAGGGTGCATGATGCCTTGCAAGTTCAAATAACACTTTCACTAACTTCTCCGAATCACCTGCAGTCCAAAATAACTTCTGTAAATGTATAGATTCACAAAATAAAAACTACAACAATGAGGAAGCAGAAAGAGGAGCACATTAAAAGCCCTCCTTATATCAAAATAATGTTTCGCATGTTAATGAGTTTTCCTCATCTTTGGCTTAGTTTTATTTAAGTAGCAGGCTTGTAAACAATAGCCGCCACCGCAGAATAGAGAAGCGGTGCTGTGTGGTGGCCATTGCAGACAATAGTGGCCTTTGTGGATGAGATAGCGATTCTTGATTCAAAAAATTCCTCTAAATACCAATATTAGCCTATTGGGGCTTGTTTAGGGGTCTCTTTTAGAGATTTTAATTTCCAAAACAATATTCTGCTTATAAAATCAATGAAAAAACTGATGTTTCTCAGTACTTCTCTTGACCCATCCCTCATTTTTCAGTACAAAGTTTCTTGAACTCATTTCTCTCAACCCAGCGCCCGGGTGACAGGTTTCGGGGTCTTAGTGGATGAGATAGCAGGTTTAGGGGCCTTAGTGGATGAGATAGCGACTTTTGATTCCCAAAATCCCTCTAAATACCAATATTAGCCTATTAGGACGTTTAGGGTCCTATTTTAGAGATTTTAATTTCCAAAACAATATTCCGCTTATAAATAAATGAAAAAAGCTATTGTTTCCAGTAGTTCTCTTGACCCAACCCTCAATTTTCTGTACAAAGTCTCTCAACCTCATTTCTCTCTCAACCCAGCACTTTGGTGCCCAGTTTATCACTTTCTCTGCCTCTGTTTTCTCTTCTCCGGAGGTTTCTGGTTTCTCTCTTCTCTGACTGGACCTGCTGGACCTGTTTAAGAGATTGCTGCTCTGCTTAACTCTAGCTACCTCTGCGCCTCTCTTCTCAATCCGATAACTGCTGCCTCTTGTTCTCATACATGGTAACATGTAAAAGACTTGTATTTGACTTTTGTCTTATTTAAGACACCTATGACTTTTTATTGTCAATTACTACTGTCGCGAATTTGAGTAGTTTTTTTAATTTTTATCATTTTCGAGAATTTATATTTATATACTGTAAATTGTATAAATTAAACAAAAAATTTCAAAATAAAAAGGTTATCTCGCACACACTCATGGGACTTCATGGGACTTGCACAAAGATTTGCAACTATACTGCATTGTAGAATCACCAAAGTACCTTTTAACTACTTACGAATAAAAGCTGGGTTCAATCATAGGAGACAAGAATTCTGGCAAGATGTGGTAGTGAGGAAGGATAAGGAATAGGTTAGCAAAGTGGAAAGGTAGGCACATATCCTTTGCAGGTAGGGTTACCCTTGTAAAATATGTAATTTCAGCCATCCCATTGTTCTATCCATCCATTTTCAAAATGTCATGGGTAAGAAGATTAGGAGAATTAAGAGGGAATTCTTATGGTAGTGGGGGAAGGAAGGGAAAAGGATAGCATGGGTGAAATGGGACGATGTATACAAGGCAAAGGAAGAAGGTGGGCTAGGAGTGAAGGACTTGGAACTTTTTAACATAGCTCTAATGAAAATGGAGACTTGCTAGGCATGAGCCAGGGCTTTGGAAGGAAATATTAGCATCTAGGTACGATTCCTAGCGAACCTTATAATAGTGAGGGTAGGCAGGAATCATGGTGGTGGAGGGACGTAAGGAGAACATGCGGACATGGACAATGAGGTAACTTATTATAAAATTACATGGAAAATAAAGAGGGGGAATAAGATTAGGTTGTGGGAAGATGTATGGCTAGGTGAAGCATCTTTACATGAGAGATTTCCAAGGTTATAAATGAACTCATTAACAAAGGGAACTAACTTAGAAGAGGCGGGTGGTGGACATGGATCTTACCTTGGAGAAGGGAGTGGTTTGAGGGTGTCTAATTTTAATTGTTGTCAAGGGGACAAAGTTGTGTTTTGACACAGGATGAATGGTTATGGACGGGGGATGAGTCTCAACTTTATCTTGTTAAGTCAACATATAAAACCCTCAAAACCACTGGTAGAGGTGAGAATGCAGATCTATGTGATCTTCTTTGGAAAGTTAAAGCCTTACCAACTGCACAACACTTCATTTAGCGAGTCCTTAGAAATAGGATTGTTAGACGGGTAAATTTACATGCTAGAGGGGTGTTGGGGAGTACTAATAAGGACGAATCTACCACACACCTTTTTTTCACGTGTACGATTGCAACACATGTATGGAGTGTGTCATATATGGGCAGGATCAAAATTTGTATATCACACTGATATCCATTTTTGTCAATTTACACACCCAAGGTTCAATAATAAGTGCAATAGAGTGTGGAAATATGTGTGGATGACAATTATTTGGAGTGTGTGGAATCATACAAACAATGTCATCTTCACGAATTTAAGAGCTGATGTCCAAGAAATATTTATTGTTGCCCAATTTAGATCTTGGACATGGATAACCAATAAATATTCAAATGCCAATTTCTCCTATTCTGATTCGTGTGTGTGCCTAGTTACATGCATAAAATCCATGATTAAAGGAACTGCTATATCTTGATAGGGATAAAGTATCAACAATTCCTAATTGCTGCTGCCAGTACCGTTACAGTTGATTGTTAGACCTCTCTTTTAAGACATATATATGCTGCATTTGTCTGTCTCTTTCTATTTGGCAATGTCAAACAGAGGTCAAGGGTGTTGAACAAAAACCTTTCCAAACCAAAAAGGGAGTATGTCAATTTGCCAGATAAAAGATAGTATACATCATCATATTTGAAGAAAAATAGTTATTAGTAGTACCATCTTCCAGACAGAGATCATTCTATTTCCTTCAAAGAAAATAATATACACTAGTTATAAAAATAATCACATTCATATTTCATACTGTATCTAGATTTAGATTTACAAAATAAATAATCTAAAAAAGAAGAGGAAGAAAGTTATAAGAAACATGCCTCGCCATTTGCTAACTACAGATGATGCTGAAATATTAAAAAAAGTAGTCTTGCACTCTGTCGCAACTGCCTTAGCAAGCATTGTCTGCAACATTCAAACCAAAGTTAGGAAGTCATCAATAATTCAAAAAGGAAAAAATAACTGCTCTATCAAAATATAAAAATAGGAAGGCTTTGTATTTACTGTTTAATTTTTAATTTTATGTGCATACACATTAACATTTTCTTACAATTCTAGAATGACACTATGAGGCAATCTAGTGAATATTTCTGATGGAATAACAATACAAACCTTTCCTGTTCCTGGTGGCCCAAAAAGGAGGATGCCCTTCCATGGTGACAACAGACCTTTGAAGTACCTAGAAAAATAAGAAAGATTAGCTTGATAATGAAAAAATTTTACTAATATCTCTAGTTCTCTAGTAAACTTTTATTAGCACATATGCAAGTCTAGGAAATCAATTGCTTAACCATTTCAAAGAACAATATCTTAACGCAGCCATTTTAGCATGACAGGGAGCATATAATATAATCTCAAATTCCGTAAAACAAAAAATAACTGACTGATGTGGTCAAAATTCAAAACAACAAATCTAGATGTAAGTATCTTTGTCATTTTCAAACAAGCAGCATCCGAAACAGGTGAATCGGCTAGATCTGTTTCTGTTCCCTTATTCAAGGACTTTAAAATGAGAACTTTTCTTTCTAACAAAGAAAGAAACATATTAAGAAAGCAGATAACGTAAACACTTTATTCATCACCAGATCTCTTTTATTAACTTCGTCCATTGTCCATCGTGGTTTTCCTCTACCCTATTTTACAAGATTACCAACTCAATTTGTTCTCCTAAATCAATGCCTCCAATTCTGCATTCGTCTAAACTAATTTAACCATTTTTTTTTTTTTGTTATCTTCTCAATTAGAACCACAACAATATCTTCTCAAATACAATTATTTCATGTTATGTCCTTTCTTATGTCATCACACATCCATCTTTAACATTCTCATTTATGCTACTCTTTTTTTTGTTGTATTGTCCCTTTAAAGACCAGAAGTCACTGTCGCAATATAGTTGGTTTGTAGTCATCAATAAATCTTCCTCTTAAGTTTGGTAGGCAGGTACTTCAGAGTCACAAATAACCCCTGATACGTTTTCCCATTTTAGATCTTCATTTATGCCAATATCGATTCTTGATACTTAAACTAAGAAACTTGTATTATTACCTCTTCAATTTTTACTTTGAAACCATTTTCCTCTTCTTTTTTTGCAAAAATTGCAAAGCATATTTGTCAACAATCATATTTATTCTTCCATATTTAGCAAATTATAATTAAAGTGTATAACAAAAATATCTCTGAAGCATAGGGGTCTAATTATATCCCTAAATCATAAGGATCTTATTATATCTTTGAATCATAGGGATCTAATGTGTGTGTGTACGGGACGTATTGTTAGCAATAAAATCATTCTATTCTACCCTAATATTTGAGATGGTGTCAGAACCTTCATTGCTATCAATAATCAAAATCCTAGATGACAACCTTGGATGTGGTTGATCATATCTTTGAAGGCAACCTTCATTGTTGTCTTGATTTATCTAGCCACTCGGTGTCTTTGTCTAGTTGCAGCCATGCGGATTCAATTGACACAACAACTAAAATAAGGGACAGTAAATCCTAGACTCATGGAGAGCTTCAAAATCTTAACACTGCATACATGTTGAATGGAAAAAATTACTTGAAATGGTCTCAGCTTATTCATACCACTTTAAAAAGTAAAGGGAAAGCTAGCCACTTGAGTGATGATGCCTCAAATGAGGAAGATCCCAAATTTACAAAGAAGAGGATTCTATGATCATGGCATGGCTATGGAACTAAATGATCTCACTCGCAGGTTTTTGAGTTTTGCGAAAGAGATCTGGGATGCTATAGAGCAGACATACTCCAAAGGTGTGTTGCCCAAATATAAGGGGAAGGCAAAGATTGTGGCTACAAACAAGATAGTTACAGAGTATGCCAATCAATTGAAATCATTGTGGATGGAGTTAGACCATTACAAGGTCATAAAATCCAAATGCTCAGCAGATTCAGCAATGTTAAAAGAATATATTGATCAGGATAAAGTTTATGATTTTTTTGTGGAGATTAATTCTGATTTTGATCAGGTGAAAGTTCAGATCTTTAGAAAAGAAAAGGTTCCAAGAATTAATGAAATGGTGGCTATGGCCAAAAGTGAAAGTAGAAGGACATTAATGCTAGAAAGTCTGTTTGTGAAAAACTTAACCATGATAGCCAACAGGGCCTCAACCAAGATTGTAAAACCAGAAAAAGGGGGGAATGATCAACATGGAGAACAATGGTAAAGGAGTGTGGTGTACCTACTACAACAAATCTCGTCATACTCATGAAAAATGTTGGAAGCAACATCAAAAGCCACCTAGTAGAGATTGGGCCCCCCAAAAACCGTGACAAAGGGTGGGAAAAGAAAAAGAAGACAATGAAAGTGGGGACAGGGACACATCACTGTTGAAACTAAGGAAGAAAACAAAGGAGAATTGATTCAAACCAATCAAGACGAAATAGAGAAAATGAGATCGTTCCTAAACAAATTTGAGAAACCAACAAGTACTTGTTCTCTAGCATATTCATATTTAGGTACGTTTGAAAATTTTCCTTTTACTGTTGGACTCAGTGTCTGAGATAGATGCTATAACGAATATTGGACACTGGATTCAGGTGCCATTGATGACATGACATCCTTAACTAAATATTTATCTTTTACACCCCTTGCCCTAGCAATAAGAAAATATTCACAGTAGATGACACTTCTATCATTGCAGCAAGACATGGAGAAGTTAAAATAAACTCATCCATAACCCTAAAAAATGTTCTTCATATTCCCAAATTTCTGTCAGTTTAATTTTCATGAAAACATAAAAAAACTATCATGTAATTTTTTTTTGTAATAATGTGTGTATGTTGCAGGACAAGCATTCATGAAGGATGAATGAACATGCTAGATAATGGAATAACCTCTATTATTTGGACAACTCAAATCTTCTCCCAAAACTACACAAACAACAACAACAATTTTTCCTCTTCCTCTAACTTAATAAGACCAAAGATAGAAGGTCCTTCAACAATATTGTCATCTTGGTCATCCTTCTTTTAGAGTCAAAAAACTGTTATTTCCTTCCCTTTTTAATAAATTAGATGTGGAGAGTCTTCATTGTGAAGTGTGTGAACTTGCTTATGTTATATTATCACTCACTAAGTTAATCCCACATAGTTTTACATATTATAGATAAACAAGTTCAGAAGTAAATTATACCCTATGAAGTATGAAGCAACTTTTAAGTTTCAAGTTGAGTTGCTTAGTTATCTTTTTGATAAAGATCATTGCATTGTTTTCCAGCAGTTTGTATATAAGAATATTCCATCCAGTTAACATCTTCAAATATATATATTAATAGGCATGATCTACAATCTAGATGAAATATTGTGTAAGGTTTCTGGGTATTACAGTCCCTCCAAACAGTAGAAATAACCAATTACAGGAACACTAGGAACTATAAGACAGAGTAATAGAAGATTTGAACAGATATGAACAACAAGGAATATTGAAAAACTCAGAGAAGAAATCTCAGTTTGATGATTTCTTCAAATCTGAGAATATTGTTTATGTAAAAGTGTAAAAGTGTAAAGCAATAACACAAAGGTATTTGGCTTCGAGAGGCCAATTCTCTCCCCCAATTTTCCCACACCCTCAAACCATGTTTTTCCTTCCATTTATATTTCTCTCTCCTCTAACTAACACCCAAAATCTCGTTTCTCTCACCACTGATCTCCTTATTTTTCTTTCCTCTCCTCTTATACTTAAATTCAAAAGGAGTGATTTTTCCATTCTGTCCTTGCTCTTCCTTGCTGTTGAGATGTGTAACATATTGGTTCAAGATATTTCTTACAAAAACTAAATCACCATACAGTTAAACTAGATCAATATAAAGTTAATCTTAACATTACTGTTATCCTTGCTGTCATCTTAAATTAAAAACACTAGTTTATTCATTGATCAATGTAAATCATCTACAACATCCAATGAAAGATCTCATTTGCAACATACACAAGAACATCTTGACAAGCAGCGAGACAAAATGGTTGTCAACATCTTTAAGGAATGTTAGGTGTAGAATATTTTCAATAGGGATACCTACTTGGGATACTTAATTGGCATCACAACAGCCTCTTTCAGTAAGCGTTTGGCATTCTCTAAGCCCTTGATACTTTCCCATTTCACATCTGGACTTCCACGAATGATATCCCTGCCACAATATGGTGGGAGATGCAAAACATGTGAAAACAGAACTTACAAAATAGAACCATGGGTTAAAATTTCGACAAACACACAGGTAACTTCTCCAAGTAGTCAGCAGTTGTATCAAAAGTGTCGGAAATATTGAGAGAGAAAATATACCTGCTTAGGCTCTCTCCTAAAGCTCGCATTTCTGCAGATTCAAAAGGTGGAAGCAAAGATCTCTGCCTGAAAATGTTAGGGTTAATTATCTGAGTAGTGCAGATGACTAAATTCTATCTCCATATTTTCTGGGTTATCTGTAATTCTAATAATGAATAAATTCTCTATCTTCCATATGGTCCCACAGAATCACAAAACTTATAAGTTGATATGTTAATGATTAAAATTGTCAGTAAAGATTAAAGGATCAACATAAATCGTGATTCATTCAACAACAAAAATATCAATTGTGAATTCTATAAGATGTAAAACTGTATATTATTGTCAACTTCTTCTCTATACTTGGTAGCAAATTCTATATATTCCACCATAGTCCACTAGAGTAGGAGAACTCGAGATGATATTACTAACTGTTACAATTGTGAGAAAATATCAAATTATAAATTTAGTAATGGCTGTTAAAATATGCACATATGATATTGTTTGTATGTTTCCATTAGGTGAGGTGAGAACCTCAAAATATGCATAAATCCCAGCAAACTCAACATGCAATGAAAGAATACAGAAACTTCATTGATCCTATCATCTACTCATCCTGAATGTCTCTATTTTCTAGTATCAAGGACTTTAACCATAGCTGAACTAATCTGTTACTCGATCAAATTACGAATGGCATCCTATCTGTTTCTGATACAATTGACTTTTAACATTTTTAAACAAATATAAGCTAACAACAGAATCCAAGAACACAAAGTGATGGCTCAGCAAATCATACGGCCTTTCATCCATATTAACCGGGGAAAATCCATTTGAGTGAATCTGGTTCTGCCCCTGAAACACAAAATCAAAGCATAAGCACAAATCAGCCAAATTTTAGTAATGACCGGTTCCCCAAGAAACTTAGATGTCTGAAATACAGTACCTCAGTTCGAAACTGCTCATAAGCAGCCATTTCCGAAGCCTTCTTTGCATGCGGATTGCCATTGGACACAACGCCCAATGCACCTCCATTACTCACCACCGCTTTATCAGCACTCTCGCCGTTCCTCTCGCCCTTCTTCCTACCAAACTTAGCATCATAATAGAATTTGAAGTCCTGAAGATCCAAAATTAAAAAATTAAGTAAAACTCCCGGTAACAACAACAAAAGTAAAATTCAGTCCACCGCAAAATCAACAAAACCAAACAGACAAAAAAAAAATACAAAAACACAATCTATCTAGGCAAAGTTAAATTTCCAAGACATAATTAAGAAAAATCGGAGCAACCATAAGAAATCAGTTATAGAATGATCAACGAAACGCGATGCGGAATTTCGTGGTTAGAAAAACGAAAAACAGGAACTCGAGAATCGCAATTAGTTTTGCGAGATAAGAAACCTGGAAAGACCAGCGCGTGGGCATTGGATCGTCGGCCATCATAGAGAGAGAAGAGAGAGTGGAAGAAGTGTTTCTCTCTCTAGAATGGATCACCAGCGAAGCAAGGCTGCACTGTGGCTCTTGTTAGAGTGAGTGATGAACAGCCATAAACAATTTACAAATTATACTTTATAAGAACTTTTGTCACGTGTGGGGAAACTTGGTTACTGATACAGAAAAGTCTGCACTAGATTAGTCACGTGTGGTGACACTTGGGGCTAGGTGACACCTGGGTTACTGAGACACAAAGTCTGCACCAATAAATGCTACTCTCTTTAACGTGTGCAACGTCTATTTTTCTATTTTCAATGTAATTAATTCCTCAGTAATTAAATTTAAAGTTTTCACCTTATTATGCATGACAACTATGGCTTCAAAGATATTTATATTAAATAAAAAATTTCATTTTACTAAAAATCATAAATGTGATAAATGAATGAACATGTTCAGACCTTTTTACTTAAATATTTTGTGAATTAGAGTAAGAAAACATAAAATATTTCATTCATTTTATATCCATTTATATGTTGTCTCTGTTTAAAAATAAAATTTACAATGTAGTAACCATTAAATGAATGCGTGAATTCAAATATAGAAATTTTAAAATTAGTAATATCTGTTAACCTTCATCTCATTATTATCTATTGAATGATTTGGTAACGGTAAACCCGCAAAGATGTCCTGCTAATTAATAAAAGACGGCATTTATTTTTATTTCTTTTTATATGTTTTTTTCCATTTAAAACTTCATAATTAATGAATTCATAATAATTACTAAATGAATGCATTTAGCTTGGCCGTGGATTTATTGCATTTGAAGTTACTACATTGTTCCCTCATTCCTCATTCATTTATCAAATACGTTTTAAACTTTCTCTATAGCGATAATATTCTTTAAATAATTATATGGAAATAAAAAGTATAAAATAATCTTAAATAGTCTAATAATAGGATATTATTTTAAAAATGTATAATATATATTATACTTAATTGATTTTTAATTTGTAGCATGTTTTAACTTTTATATTTATAAATTAGTTTCTATTAGATGAATTTATTTTATTTATATATTTATGTAAATTTTTATATTTAATTTGTTTTGTTATAGAAAATTAAGATGAATATATCTAATTAAGCTATGGAATAAAAGTATAAAACAAAATTCTTGTGAAAATATGTTTCAAAGTTAAGAAAATTTTCCAGTAATAAGAATAATATGATCAAATATAATTTATTATATTAGAATAACAACTCATTTGTTAAAAGATGAGTTAGAATTTGTTTAAACGTGACCCTGTCAAAATTTGTTGAATTTAAAAAATTACACAATAAAGCAACATCGAAAATAGAAAATTTAAAGAAAAAAAATAGAATTCAAAGAAAAAAATTATCCCTCTATTACATGTATCTAATGAAGAAAATCAAGCAAACAATAGTGTTAACCCTAAACTCAAAGTTCATTAAAAGTTTTTTTCAATATTCTAAGTGAGAAATACTCTTAATTGTGAAATTACGAGAACGTTTTATTTTTTAGGTCTATCATTTCATTTTAGCAAGAAGTCCTTATTATAGGAGTGCATTATGTATATAATGAAAAATAGTTTAGGCCCAGTTTAAGAGAGAGGGATGAATTGAACTTTCAAACTTTTTTGCAAAATATGGAAAGTAATAGTAATTATTTATTAAAATAATCAAAAGTGTGATTTTAGAGTGCACAACAAAAACAATTTGAAAGCCAAAAATAATTGATTAAAAATTACACACAGAATAGTAATCAACAAAAATAATTGATTGAAATGTCGAAGTAATTAATTGAAAGCACATAACACACATGAAACAATTACCAATATTGCTACTCTTAATTGTCTTGCTCATTCTTTAAATCCAAGATAATATATCATACAGTTAAATTATTTTATGATTGTATTTTCTTGTTATATCTTATTTATAATATCATAGCTTGTTATATCTTATTTATAATATCATAGTAATATTGTATGAATTTATGTTTATATATTTTAATGATGTAGAATAGTTATGAAGGGTTAAGTGAAGATTCACAAAGACTTGCCCCACATTAAGATGTTGAACTTACCCATGAAAGAAATAAATGTTTTAAGAGTTACTTTGATTATACAAATGTAAGAGGACAAACAAATATAGAATTTTCAAACTTTTCAAATGAAAAAGAATATTTTACAGAAGATTTTACCATGTTGACTCTTTAAGTGATAAAGGTAAAATGGATGTAAAAACATGGTAGATTGTTGATGGAGCTCATGCACAGAAGATAACTTTTAAACTACTTATACAATCATGTTCTTCTTGTTGTTGTGAAAGGAATTGGAAAACCTACTCTTTTATACATTCTTTAAAAAAAATAAGATGATACATAAAATGACGAAAGATCTAATATTTGTTCATAATAATCTTCGTCTTCTCTCAAAAAACTCCTCAAAATATAAAAGAAGATAAAACTAAATTATATGATATTGCAAGAGATGACATTTTATTAACAATGATATTTTTTAGATCAGTTTATCTCTTGATGAATCAAACTTAGAAGTTGTATTTTTTATGAGAATGAAATGGAAAAGTTTATCTTTTGTTATAATTCTTTTATTAAACTTTATCTTTTTATTTTTTTCATATTAATATATTTTAATAAATTCATAATTATACATAATATATTACGGTATTTCTCTCATATCCTATAATTTTTAATTTAATTGTATCTAAGTTTTCGTGTTGGTATCGTATCTTCATCAATATCCATAGCTTCATAGTTTGTAAGTGCCTTCATTAGGCTCTCTTCATTGCAGCCCTGCCCTAACTTGAATAAGCTTGGACTCTCGGGTATAAGCGATGTAAATGCTGATGCTATTAATACATTGACTGTCTGAATGTTGACGAGGTTGCACAGGGAAATGTGTTATCAATTCGTTTCCTTTCTGTGATGGAACATCAAGTATGAAGTGAGGTGTGGTTTCCCATCTTTGGTATAAACTTCCTAACCTAATTGGGTTACATGTTTCAAGAACTGATATTGGACCATGAAGTTCATAATACTCAAAAACTAATACTTTAAAATAATGAGTATTTTCATTAAAAAATAGGTTGGATATACTTAAAGTTTTACTTTTAAATCCTTATCAAAGTTACATGTTATAGGTTTTGTGGACTGGGCCAGAAATGCGGAGGTATACGGGAGTATTTTGGTTATTGTATTTTGTTTAGGATTATTTATATAATCATCTGTAATTGTAACCCTAGAGCCAAATCCATATAAGAGAATGACACCACCTTCAACCCAAAATCTTAAGGCATTGGGTTTGTGGGTCTTACTTCTTATATATTGCTCAACTTTCTCATTTCTACCCAATGTAAAACTTAGACTCCCACTTGAATACCTAACACAACAAATTTAGTTTTTATATATTACATAAATAGAGTCAATAAAATGTTGGTCACCAGAAAGAAAGTATTGTTGTTACTATTGTGAGTTCTTTAAGAATATAACTAAACCGTAGGCTGAAGTTTTGTCCAAATGATGAGTTTGTAGTGTCAATTCAGCATGTTTACAACGAACACCTGTGAGATGCCACTTTGATCTTCAAAGAATGGAGGTTTGTGGTTGATTTACTATAGCACTGTAAGCCAACTTCTTTTGACAAGGAATAGAATCTAGTGAATTTGAGATGAGAAAAAGCTTTGCTGTTTTTGGTGATTAGGGGGGTAAGGTATCTGCTAAAGATTCAATCATGGAAATCACGTTTAGTTGCCTTAGTATACAAAAGAATCTTGAATTTCTCTGCATTCAAGACAGTCAAAATATTGTATGTAACGTATTGCAAGTATTTGTTCTTGATACTTTGTCAAACTATAATTTTCTTTTGTTCTTTCATAGTTTATATATATACTCTTACAAGGTATAATCATTTCTTAAGACTTTAATGTTTGTAATAAAATTATTTTTTAAGAAACCAAAGCTGCATAAGAAAAAAAAGAAGGGACGACACTAAAAGAGTGAAAATTATTTTAATTGAAGATAAATAAACTTGATTTTAATTCATCTTTATGGTATGCTACCAGAAGCATTGTCGCGTGGTTCGAAGGTATAGAGCGAAGTGTGCGAGTCCAAAGGAAATAACATAAATATAGGGATAAATATACCATTTTGAATAAATAAACAAAAGGTTTCTATATACAAAAAAACATGGCAGTGTAAGTAGAAGGAACCTAATTATAACGCGGTTGGGATATCGGGCCAGTTTCATTGGGTCTGCGTGTTTTGAGGGGATTTTGTTTGCACCCCTATAATTTCTTTCTGTACTCCCATAAATATAAAAATCCCAGGCTTGTTCGTTCTACTTTATAAAAACTACTTTTAGATTGTTTAATTCAAATATCATTTTTTGTATTAAAAAGTATTTTTGATTGCATAATTTGGAATTGGAAAATGACTTCTAGATAGAATTTTTTTTTGACTTTTGAATTATGTAATTCAGAAGTTTTATTTTTTTTTCTTGTAGATTATGTAATTTGGAAGTTTTTTTTTTCACTTTTAAATTATACAATTAGAAGTTATTTTATTACATAAAATAGTTATCAAATTGTATAATCTGGATCCTTTTAACTTTCATATTGTGCACTTTGGAACTAACTTTTTGCATGAGAAAAACTTAAAGATTGCTCAATCTAAAAGCTGTTTTTTTTTTTTTCATAAAGTTTTCAAATGATTTCAGTACACAATCTCGAATATTTTCTTCCTTAAGTTCATCCATGACACAATATATATAGACAAGGGTAATAACGATAACAAGGGATGCCAATAATAATAAAGAATGGTGACAACAACGAAAACAACAAGAGTGGTAATAACCAAGGGTGATAGTAATAAGGGGGGCAGTTTGATCTTTTAACCACTCTCTGAGTGTATACGGAAAAAATGGTTGTCTTGTTTATGTTTCAGCTCAAATCATATTTTGAGTCATTTTTTTGCATGCTCATAGTTTCCATGTGCACCCATGGGGTGATTAAAGGAGCAAATTGTTCCAATGTGCACCCCTTTGCTCGTCACCCGTTGCCATTATAGATTTTTTTGTCATTGTTGTTACCATTGTGTGTTATGAATAAATTGTAGGAAGAAAATGTTTTGAATTATGCAATAAAAACCATTTTTTGTTTAAAAAAATTTCGTACAATATTCAGGAGTTATCAAAAAGTGATTTTTGGATTCAACAATCTCAACTTTTTGATTTTTAGAATCTATAAGTAAAAAATGAATTCTAGATTGTACAATAAAAAACTGTTTTTTACATGAGAAAATGATTTTCGTATTGTGCAATCTTGATTGTATGCCAAAAAATAACTTCTAAATTATATAATTTTAAAGCCATTTTTCATGACAAAGTAGGAATTTTCATATTTATGGAATTATGAAAAATATATAAAATTAAAAAAAAAATCTCCCATACTTTGTTTGGGCCGTTGTAGAGCTTGGATTGCAAACTTCAATTTATTATTACTATTTTAATTTTAATTTTTATTAATTTCTAGTAAAATAGAAACATCAATTGACATAATAAAAGGGGTTATTTAAGTGGAAAAGGATACGACCTATAAAATAATTTTTAAATTGGTTCTTTAACTATTAATCTAAAATATTCATTTTAATACTACAATAAACATCACCTCTTTACATACTAATGTAGTTATGCATAATGGAAACAACCAATATAAAAAAAATATTTTTGTATAATATTAATAGATAATGTTAGATAATTTAAAAAGTTTTAGAAATTGATCAAATAATCATGCCAAAAAAAAGAAAAATCCTCAAGAAGATTTTAAAATGATGCAAACACAAAGAACTCATTAAAGAATTATCATAATGAAACTTATCACTCAATAATAAATAATTTTTAAAATGTATAATTTTCCTAAGGAGCCTTAAACTAATTAAAAGTTGAGGAAAAAAAAAAGACTAATTACAAATTTTAAGTAGCTACCTGATGTCTCACATGGTATAGGTAATAAATAATCATATTCATGCTCGCTAGTTACATCATCCACCTCCATCTCCTAGACGGAGAGAATTACCACACCTCTTTAAAAAAAAAAAATATGCCTTCACAATTTGAGGAGAACCATTTCCAATAATTGATCTTAATTAAAATCTCAATACACATCACAAACTTTTGTTTGATTAATGAAAATAATGAGAAGTATCAAACTACCACATAAAGTATTTGTTTGTAACTATATCATCATAAAAATTATATTTATTTATCTACATATTCTCGTAAGTTTTAGTTTGATGGAAGTTACTTCCTTCTTACACTATATAAATTGTTTCTTGCAATCCAACATTATTTTTAAAATTAATCATATTATATTAAGTTATAAATATTTTAACAGAATCCAATATTATTTTTATTATTGTTAAAAAAAATAAAAATATATTATATCTTTTAAAACTTAACATATATAAATGTTTCTTGTGTGAGAAGAAGAAAAATTATTTAATACATAAATTTTAAAATAAAATAATAAAGACATTGTTAGTATATTAAGATTTTGTTAAGTACAATTTGTATCCTGCTTTTGAAGTGATTTTTTTTTTCATACATAACTAAGAAATCATTAAATATTTATTGGAGAATGATAACATATAATGAATGTTTTAGTTAGAATCTCTGCAATAACCCAGAAGCTCTATCAGGAAGAACAAAATTTTTTAAAAGAAAGGCGAAAAGAATACTATTAATAAGAATAGAAAAAACAACACAAGTTCTGCGGGTGTGGTTACAATACAAATAGACATATATAAATCCATTGAAAAAAAAAACACGAATATGACCCACCAACACATGTGATCACTTATAGATATTGGCTATAATGGTTATAAATTTCAGCCATCAACCAGAAAATAATCCTCGGATACCTAGTTTGTAACCTTTTATTACTGCACTTGTTTTGCCTAAAAAAAAACCTAGTTGATATAATTGACATAAACAAAAAGAAAAAAAGCAAGATATTTATTATATATAATGTGATAAAAGGAGAGAAATTTAAAAAAAAATATATTAATAAAATGTATGATAAGTGCAGTCCCCATCCACAGATATATCATCTCTCATTGCAAACCAACTATAGAGAGCAACCAGATGATGGCATTGCGTGAAACTTAAAAGTTAAAACAATATGTGCATAGTTTTTTCAATAATTATCCCCAGATTTTCTCTTAACGTCCTACTATAATTCAACCTTAAAATTCTATAAATTTTAAGAAAGAGAGAGAGATGTATATATATATATATATATGAGGAAAGAAAACCTAGTTTATCCTATGTAATTAACACAAATTAATGGGTTGTGGGGGCTCTTGGCATAGTACCATAAAATGTCCACTCGATTGTCTACTCGGCAGAGAACAGTTAGCACTCACTGAACCTATACTTGATTGTACAAAATCAGGAGAACTCTGATTAGAGTTGCACCTAAAGCATTATCGTCTTTGACGGTTACCTAACTACAAAATGGACCCGGGGAACATAGAAAAGTAGAACTTTCTCATGGACTAAATTAACGAGCCTAATTCTCATGAAAATTATTGATTCTGTTCTGTCAAATTGAAATGAGTGCTGAGCCATGTAATCTTCAGGTGCAATAGCAATATACTGACAGAAAAAATTAAATAAACTTCGTTATCTCTCACTTTGACTGGACCCTGTGAAGCTGTTATCTATATTTTTTGTAAATTTTTATTTGTTTAAGGACAATGCTAACAAAGGTCTTTGTAGTACAGGTTAAGATATCAAAAGTAGGCTGTTCTAAGAAAAAAGGTATGCATGTTATTGATACAATTTCAGCCTAATTTTTTCCTTTCTCGAGTTTTTGAAAAAAATCTTGCTCAAACTAAATAAATATGAAAATATTGAATAAAATTATTCTCTTCTAAGCACCTTAACCTAACTCCAATGCACCTATTTTATAATTTCTATTTAAAATATTATATTCATTGATTTCTCACTATCAGTGGGACTCTAATTAATCTTAACTAAAACACATGTCTTGGAATCTTGTTCATGAAGGAGAAAAATAAAATAACTGAGTATATTAAAGTTCAAGTTAACTAAACTTGCATGAGTTTTACCATAAGAAAACTGACATGAGGATTGCTAGCAGCCTAGGGATTCTACATAATGATTTCTGTCTGGCAATCTTTTCCTCCCTTATCATCTTTTGGGGTGGGGCTGGGGAAGGAGGAGTTACATTTGGACAAATCCAAAAAACGACCCTACTGTAAAGTCTAGTATACAATTTGATGATATATAACGATTGCATTATACTGTTGAATTGCTCGATAGCTTGTTTGAACTTACAGGAATGAAGTGACTGCAATGAATGTGGCAAAAAATTTGAAAAGCAGAATGAAAATTTTCAAAGATGCGGAAATTATCCTAATCATCATGGTCCCTGGTTATCAGTGATGTGTATAAAATCGCAGACAAGGAATGAACAAACTCCTTGATTGAGACCAAGTGAAACAACTTGCATGCATGATTAGGTCTGTATTTTAGAAACTGGAATTACGGTCCTAACATGAAAGTTTGTAAGATTTTTCAAATAATACGCAATCAGATTTTTTCTATATTTTCTTATAATATCAACATTTTTGAGAACTAAGCCATTGTGTGAATGCTAAGCGTTGTGTTTAAGATTATAGCCAACAATTTGTTGAAGTTAAACATGGAGCAACTTGATTTTATTATTTGAATTAATTGGTAACCTGACTCCAGCCAAAAAGTTCCTGAAATTAAGTTGCTGTCAGGGAAATGATGAATTATTATCAGTTCAAAACTTAGACCAAGGGGTTAGATCTCTTTGAAATAGAATTACCTAAGTGATGTATGCCGACTTTGGTGTCACTTTCATTCAGAAACATCATCAATCGATCTCTACCAATTCATGTCGGGGAAGTAAAATCAAAGAATACTGAATTTTCTTCTTGTCATGTTTTACCAGGAGCAATCTTAGCGTTTGGAGAGGGCCAAGATCTGCTAGACTAAATCATTAATAATTTATTACCACAAACATCCCTAAAATGGTAAAAAAAAAAAGAACTATCTAAATCTTCGTGATCATAAAATTATAAATATTATACAACTAGATTTATTTATAGAATTCAACCATTTGGAAATCGACAAGTTCAGTCTTTTGAGAAAAGTCTCGATAATAGAATTCGATCTTTTGGAAATCGGTTTAGAGAGGTCGGCAACTGAGCTCGATTTTTTTTTTTTAAGATTGATCTTGTGAGGTCGGTTATCCATCTCGGCCTTTCTAGAGATAAGCATTGAGCTCGGCCTTTTCAAGATCGGCAACAGAGCTCAGTCTTATGAGATCAGTCTTGAGAGGTTTAGCTCTCGAGGTTGGTCATCTTGAGATTGGTCTCGAAAGCTTAGCTTGGAAGTTCAATCACGGGACGTCGGCTATAAAATCCGACCATGTGGAGATCATGCTCGTGGAATTTATTATTCATTTGTTACTTCAGTTGTGTGAAGGGATATTTTCATGTAAGTATTGTATCACTGAATATATAGCTTTGAGGGTAGGATTTATTGAATGTTTGTTTTGTAAGAAGGTTGAGACATCCCTTAAATGCTTCTATTAATTATATTCTTAGTTGTTGTTGTTAAAAGAATTTATCTATAACTCTTACTCGTACTAGTTCACAAAGTATACTTACCATACATTCTTATTTATTTTCGTCCATAGAAAAGAACCGTATTCATATACTAGAAATTTTACAATAACTCACACAACTAACTTCGTTATACCCTTTAGTCCATTCATTTTATTTTAATTGAACATACCAATCACTCCATGTATAAGTTATTTTAACTCCAAATGAAATACGCATACATAAAAATGCATTACAAGATAAATGTAGTTATTTCAGTTATAACTAAAATTGTGCAAGTTAATACCATGGTTATCAAGGTAATGCCACTAGGTTATGAGGGTGAATACTTAGGTAACTTTGTGGGTTTTATTGGGATCTTCACTTAGTTACTGTGTGGTTTTTAATGGATCTCCACTGCTTTTGAGGCCGAGGTTATGACTTCTATTGTGACTATTGATCTTGCTAATGAAAGGGGTTGGCATCAACTATGGCTTGAGAGTTACTTTATTCTTTTAATTGGTGCTTTTATGAACGTGGATCTTGTACCTTGGCAGATTATTTTTTATCGGAAAAAAAAATGTATTATGAGTGCTTCTACCTTTCTAAACAATATATACAAAAAGTTTTTTATGTGTCAAAGTTAATAAGGTTATTTCTTTTACCACACACCACATCCCCTTTCTCTTTTGCTAACAAAATTCCCATCTGACTTCTGGTCATATAAATGCAAGACTTACACAATAAAAAAATTATATATCTAGATATTTTCATCAGATTGCATCTGTAGTTATCCTTATTTTTGTATTCCCTGTTACATTATCATTATTTTGCAGTAGACATTTGGTTGCATCATCTTCTAATATTTTTTCTGGTTTTATGTCCCTGTTCCAACATGTTTCTCATGTGTCTTCCTTCAGTGATTGCATTTCCAACTCTGGCATGAAGTTTTTGATATGGTCCACCAATGGTTATGAGATGTATGATTCATCACTATAAGAATAACCCATTCTGTGCCACCTTGATACTCATATCGCTCTGCTTCCAACATGTGTCATCCAAAATGGATCCAAAAAACATGGACTCCCACTGCAGTACCTGCTGTACCTATTACACCAAACAAAAAAGACTGCAGCAGTTGAGATCCCACCTTTGACTTCATGAGCATGATAAGGTTGGTTTGGTGTATGCCTTGTTCAAAGATATATGATCTGATGTCCCTGCCAGACTCCATTACATGATTACCCTGGCTATAATGGAATCGCCTCAATGTAAAACCCTACTTTATTTCAACTCAATTGCTAAAAAACCCTAAGAACAAGAAAACTTTGCTTCCATTTCCTCCAATTATAATGACATGTTAAAAATAACTTCTATATATTATCAATATTCCTCCTAATTCTTTCAGCCTTTCACATGAATTTGGTATAGACAAAATAGCGGTATTAACAACATAATTGTATTTCCCTAAATAAGCAAACAAAAGTAATTTTTTTTGTTGAAAAAGTTAAAGTGTTATTACTTAAAAAACATGCTATTTTGAATGTTAAAAATATTTAATCAAATAGATTAATTAATTCTTAATCAACATATTGTCCACAGAATTATAACGGCAATAACAATGAAATCTCACTAATTAATACATTTTTTAACATACTATTTGTTACTAAGAAATAGTATTTATTTTATGATCCACTAAATAGAGAATATAAAATCTAAATATGGTCCACACAATTTAATGAGAACTATATGAATGTGACTAATTCCTAACAACAAAGAAGATATAAAAGTAATACCTAAAAATAAATAGTAGCATTTCAATTTCAGCAACTAAAATGTGTGTTAAGAAAATGACTGACTTAAACACTAATCAGACTTAGGTCATTAAAAGAGTCCCATTTTTTTTAACAGTCAAGAATAATATAATAATATAAGATTATTAAGGATATCTCAACTCATTTAAAAGGATAAACTATATATGTTATGCAATAATTAGTAAAGTCAATCCCAAATTCTGGACAAGTTTCTTAATTTTCTAATCCAACAATATTTTCAAAGACTACAGTAACAGTAAGGAGAACAATTTGAGCACAAGCTCTAATAACGTTGGCAACGCAAGGTATAAGTCTATAAAACTGATACTGCTTCTCAAGTTCTACTTGACCAATACATGTGGGAGAAAATCGTGGCAAATATTGAATTTTATTTTGATGATTTTACCATTAACCACTGTATATGTCAATTAAGATATTAATCTCTCACCTAGTGATGGGAGAACACTTCCATGAATTGGGTGTATAGGTTTGTTCAAGTATAGGTTCGTAGGTGGAGGTCCCAGTAGACGTATATGATGCATAAGCATTATTGCTGTTTGTTTTCCTTCACATTTAAAACAGATACATAGCTTTCACAAAGACCAATTTATATGTGTGATTGATGAAGATGCACATGACGATGGCCCTTTTGTAGAGAGGCCAATAATGTTTATATCCCTCTTTCTTTGCATTGCATGTGTTACACTTGGAAGTGCATGCAGTGTCAAATTAAGCCTTGGAAGATGGAAGAAAGGAAACATAGAAGTAGAAGACTTCTTTTAAGGAAATAATAAGCATTCGAGATTTTTATACTAAAGATTTCAAGTTTTCTTAAATTATGATCAAACTATAATATATAAATAAAATATAAATACAAAAAATTGGGTTATTTAACTTCTGAAATTGAATTAGGTATAATTTATTTTTGGATTTTATCCAAACGTAAAAGCTTAGGATTCTTTGGTAGCGGGGCATGCATGTAAGCTCAAAAGCAAACATGAAACTACAGATGAATTCATCACATCATTCATCTTTAGTCCATCAATTATTTGTAAACATCATAGGCAGAGACCCGTCAAGTCATTTCCATTTTGAAGTCCCTAACGAGAATTATATATATTTCCTTTTTTCTTTCACATTCCTTTTACACTAATGATTTGTTATCGGGTCAATCAGAAGAGAGAAATTACATGTGTATTATAATTAAAAGGAAAACAAGTGTAGAATATAGAAGATGATTTTTTCATAAGAGACAAATTCTCAATAAAGAGAATATGTACAATACTCTTGCCCACCCATGTTAATCAGGAATCTTCATAGGAGTTCACATACATGAAAGCCAGAAACTTGATGGATGGACTCCCACACTGTCCCTATGCACTTACAAGATTCAAACACCACTCATAGTAAGGAAGAGACACATGCTCCACTTTCCTTTCTAAACACACCCATGTGCCCATGTTCTAACTTTGATTAATTCTATACCCTTTTGTGCTGTTAGAGAAAATCATTTGATTACTATGGACTTAAATTAATTGTGTACAAAAGAAAAAAAAATCGAGGTGTAATTGGTTTTAAATTTAAGTTCTGGTAATATAATATTAAAACTTATTGCAACTATTATTGTTGAATTTACACGAGTTGCGGTGCCGTTTAATTAATCATGCAAGCATTACATCTAACATGTTCAACACTTGACATGAGGAGTGTGTTACAAATTTATGACCTAGTTAGAATATGAGTAGGTAATAATTTTCATTTTATAATCGGATTACATCTGAAGTTACATTTTAAGATAATATAATAGTATATCCTGAATTCATTCAAATCATCATCTACTACTTTATCCACAAATCAACTTTTTCTTTAACAAATAGAATAGATTTTCTCTTTAATATGTAATAATTGATATCTAAATATATAATGGCACTTTTTAAAGTTTCGTACCAAAAACAGATTATTTTAATTAATTCAATACGTTAAACTTATTTTACAGAATCAACAGAAAATAATCCAAGAAAAACACTCATTAGGAAACTCTTGTCAACCCTATTCAAGAAATTGACCTAGTAAAAAAAATACTCCAAGTTAAAACTAATTTTAACCTGGCCCAAAAGGTCACATGATTAACACCTTACCTTATCCTATTAAGTTGACTAATGCTGGCCGAAAGAGTCAAATTAACACCCTACTTGTTCATCTAATCAAATGAAGTTGCGTTAAAGTTTAATTAAACCTGACCCAACTTGTTCATCTAATCAAATTAAGTTGAATTTAAGTATAATTAAACCTGACCCAACTTGATCATCTAATCAAAATTAGTTAAAGTTAAATTAAACCTGACCCAACTTGTTTGTCAAATAATACAATAAAGCTAAACTTAATCAGACCCAACAGGTCACTTCACCCTACTTGTCCATGTAATAAACTACATATTGAATTAAAGTTACCTTAAACTTGAGTCCTGTATTTATCAAACTAAACTGTGTTTAACTTGACCCATCTAGTCAATTAAAGCCTACTTGAATCTAATCATTATAATGTGTTGATACTGAAGAAGTAAAGATGATTTGTCATCTAAGAATAGAATCCGTACCAAAGCTGAAGTGTCGAGACCAAAGATAGATTAGGGAGATCACTTTCTACTTGAAAAGGAATTTGAAAGACATCAAACGAATATTTTCAGAAGTAGTGGGAATGAAAGTAATTTTGATTGACATGCACCTCTAAGGCTTTAGCTTAGTACATGGCAAAAGAAATTTGTTGTTACATGTATACTCTCCACCCATTTTGATTTTGAGAGAAAATTTATAAATTTGTTAAGTTTAGACTTTAGAGTCAAATTTATTTGTACGTATGGATAAAGGTATAGAAAAATACAGAGAGCAATTTGTTTTATATATTATTACGTTAAAAATAATTAAATTTCAACCAACTAGTAGTAAATAATCTCCTAATTTGTCTTTTGAAATAATTAATTCAAAAACAATTATTTGTGAACAATCAACCAAACTAAACATACAATAGAGAAAAAAATCTTTTGAATTCGAATATTTTGATTATCAAAATAGGAGTATCAGATGTCAAAATACTAACAACTTCCAATGTATTGATAAGCTACCAACTAAGTATCTAAAATTAAAATATATGTTCACCGTTGTGTGTTTGAATTTTCTTTCCTTTACATCCCTATTGTCATATACTGTTATTGCTTCGGCCGAACAGACCTGTAAAACACCCACACTATACTTATGGCAGTTCCTCTCTATCTCTCCTAAATTTTACTATTATAAATACACCCTTTTAAAGAATGAGTACTCCAACCTACTAAAATCTACAAGGTCATTTTATAAGAATTAAGATGTATTTTGGATACATAAAAACTTTAGTAATTAAAACATTTTTTTATCCGAAAAAAATAAAATAAATATGAAACGTAAAGTTCAACTTTTATACACATACTAAAGCTGAGGTACAAGGTGTTATAGTTAAATAGTTCTTAAAAGAGCCTTTAAAAATGTACAACACCCCTTTCTAAAGGTTCGAAGTCTACAAAATATGCAGACATCACCTGATATCACCACCATCAATATGTCGTATACACAAACGCTTGCTCAAACTAATTAGACCGAGACATATATAAGCTAGATATCAATTACATATAAGCTATTCACCGATTGCTTTGGTCCAACATTCCCACGAGAGTTGAAGTCAGAGTTAACAGGGGTACTACTACTGTCAGTTTACCAATTTGAAATAGAGTAGGTGATATGCTCCCATGCCTTTTTGTAGTACACCTTCATCCATTACAATACTTGCTTTGTAATGAATGTGTATCATGTTTCAGCTATGCAATTAGGAGTCACTGGTCCTGTTCCAATAGACCTCATCACTGATCAAGTTTGTCTTCCTGAACTTCAAAGCGATCCAGCGCAAGAAGTGTCCAACAGCAATTTACTTTGTCCCATTACATAACTTTCTTTTTTCAATTTATCTATTTATTATTATATACGAATTTTATCTCAATTCATATGTAGGTAAATTACCTACTAATAATAATATTAATAATTATTATTCTTAATATTATTATTATTAATTTTATTATTGTTAATATTAATAATAATATTATTATTAATACTATAATTAATATTATCAATAATAATAATAATAATAATTATTATTATTATTATTTTTAAATTATTAAAATTACTCTTTCTACTACTACTACTAATAATGGTCATAGAAAAAATAATAATCATAATAATTATGATCATAAATTTGTGTATTTTTTATCAACAATAAATAATAAATTGATAAGAACTACAAAAGGGATACTTCAACTTTTTACACACAAAATGTTTAAGGGATTACAAAAACTTTATAGAATAAAGCATATAAGAAAAGATGATTCCCACAAATATAACAAAAAAATCTTGTCACAAAACACTCTTTGATCCCTAATTAGACACATCCAAAACGCAAGTGTACTTTCTAAAGAACATATATACAAAATTGCTTCTATGTTACGGTCATATATCCCTAATCACCCAAGCATTTATCTGCTTTCTTTATATGCTTGAAAGAGCATAGTTTTGAGACTTCTTGTATGCATCCTATCCAAAAAATAAGCTTCCTCACTCAACTAAACTCTGTGATATCTTTGGACTCGCAGAGTACTCCATGTTAATCTGTTGAGTATTCTTGATATAAGTCATTATTGGTTTAACTAAGTATTCTTTGAGATTTGAGTCGCTTGTGGTTGACCCCATTGAGTATTATTGACACATGTCACTCCTAACTTAATTGAGCATTCTTTAGAATCACAGTCATTCCTAGTTAGTCTCGTTTGGTATTTTTGACACTTAGTTGATCTCATTTGGTATTCCTTTGACAAGTCATTTCTGACTTAACTAAGTATTCTTTTGGATCACAACCAGTCCTTGATAACCCTATTGAATATTCTTTACCAAGTCACTCCTAGCTAATCGAGTATTGCTTGGGCGCCTAGCCACTCCTGGCTACTCTCTTAAGTATTCTTTTCCAAGCCACCTGGATTTAACAAGTATTATTTATCAAACAGCCACTTTTAGCTTAAGGTATGAAGGTTAAGTGTTAACATAATAATCAAATCACTAGGTGTTACGTCTTTTGACGAATACCAGGATAAACACTATCTCCTAGGTAGTTGGATAAACACTCACAATGTTCTTCATGAAGCTTTTTTAAATCCAAAGATATGGCAAAATCTCTGCTCTCACCATGGGGATCTCTCTTTGAAGCTTCGTAGAGGCATAAGAAATTTTAGCACCATTTTGACACAGTGCAACCTCTTTCTCTACCTTTCTTTTTCTTGATAAGATGTTTTATATAGGCATTGGAAAAAGATAATTATTGTAGAATATTGTTTCTGGCCATTGAACAACTTTAGCTTTCATGCGTGTCATTTCTATGTTTGACGAGCTTAAACGTGACGTTGTCTTAAATGCGCAACTTTAAACACTCTTCTTCTTTATACAACATTTGATCGCTGACAATACTCATCTCTCTAGATAGTAAAGCCTTTTGCATAATCTCATAGAGAAAGTACACATCGTACAAGACAGATAACTAAGTCAGAGTTAAAATGCATTTTTGTGTCAAAAAGTTAGTGGAAAAAACAACTCTACTTCTTTTCATTTGATGTTGACTTGTGTAGGATCTTGAATGGATCTTGTGTATCGTCTGAACTTGTGCATATTTTATTAGACGTGAAGGAAGACTATATAGTGTTATAGTATTTGTTAGAAGAAACCCTTGCATCTTACATAATCTATTATTTGAACAAGACACTAGTCTTATAAATGTATAGTCATATTTTATACTTTGTGATTTTCAACACTTAATAAAAATCATAAAGTGTTGAATTTTTTCTTAACACTCACTTATGTCTCTATAAAAACCTAAAATTACAAAGAAATATGCATGCAAAACAGTATTTACAAGACTAAGAATAAAGAATAAAGAAGAGATTCATAATATTCTACTCTTCAACTTAATAAAGTTTTCTTCACTAAGATTTCATCTTCTTTTATTTTCTTAGCCACATAGATTATTGTGGTTAGATGATTTTCATCACTGGTAGTAGTGTGAACAATGAGTCGCACGACCTTTCTTCTTTCCTCCTATTCAATATACCCTGATTAGGTAATGGATTTTTCATTAGGAGATTGGAATACATAGTTACATATAGGTCACATCATCTAGTCCCCTGAAAAATTGATACACCTTTCTTCTTCTCTATGTTTCTCATGTTTAGATGCAATATTGCACACTTGCACCCCCACAAGTAAAGGTTGGTATCTGTTCATAATCATTATAAGCTCGTTCTAAAACATCTTCAATTTCCTATAATCATTCTCCTTTTAGCTGCTATATTCTAGGGCTATTTAGGAACGAAAACTCCCCCTTTAGGTTTTCCCACATTTATGCAAGTTAGGTTGGAATCACTTTGAGAGGATTACAAACATAACTGGAGAAATAAGCGAACACCTAACTCTTGTTGACCCGTAGGTAGGGGACATCAATAATATATATATATATATATATATATTAAGCTATGCTGATAGAGGATGCACAACTACAAGATTTCAACATTAAAAGAAACATAAATATACAAAATACAAGAAAATGAAGATATCCTTCGAAGTGATATTATTATCCACAGAATTTGTTTCGCTTAAATGTATAGTTAAGGGGATTACTTCTGTCAGCATACTATAAGAAATTACGAAATAGGTTGTAACCCATGAATAACTTTACGCTTTGTTTCAGCCAGGAAGCAACAAATATGAGCTTGATAGACTAAAACTTGACAAGGGTGACATGTTTGGTGACATGTTTATAGTTAAGTTAGAAAAAAAAAATGTTTCTCAAAGGAGTTAGACTCAGGGACGATGTTGTAAGTCTAGTAAGTTCGAAAATTATGAATTTTAGGTCTTTGGCTGTGTGTTTAACCTTAAGTTCTAACTCTTTCATATTTTCGTAAATATTTATATTTATACAAAATATTAGTTGATATTTATACAAATATATTTGTTGTTAGATAAAAAAAAAAAGTCAATAAATCATCTATCATTTCTTTATTTTTACCCATTCAAATATTAAATTAATATTTTTAAAAAAATAACTCCACAAGACCTCACACTTTCACAGATCTAATAGTAGTCATTTAACTTTAAAGAAATTTAAATCTTAAAATACATATAAAAAGGAAAAGAAAAAAATTCAAAATTTATGACAAAATAGAAAAAAATATAAACAAGTAATTAAAATTGAAATTTTAATCGTAAAATTGTAAAATCGTAAATTTTTATAACACATCAAAATTATGAGATCGTAAAATAAAATCATAAAAACTTTTGAATAGTAAATTTTTATTTTTTTATTTTTTCGATTACATAAACTATTCATCTTCTTTAGTTAATAAATTTAGCTGAAATAAAACTTAATCTTAATTAAAAATTAATATAATTAAAATTTTAACCGTAACACCATTCAATTAAAAAATAATCAAAACAATACAATTTATATAAAATAAAGCAAATAAACTTTATTATCTGAATTACCGTATTATAATTTATAATTTTGTAAACTCTTCTTAATATTAATTATAATCTCAATTTAAACTAGGTTAAATATAGAAAAACAGAACTTTTGTTTAAAGTCCTACTCAGACTCTAATAAATTATAACTGAAATTCTAAAATTTAATTATAGTTTTATTTATATTTTTCACCTTTACACCAAATTCGAACGTATTAGAGTAGTCAGGGACCCGATAGCGAGTGCAATGCACAATATTTTTATGAACCTCCTTTAAAAGTTTTATGAAAGTTCTCAACACTTATTAACTTTTACATTTTTTCTTATCAAAGAAACTTGTATATACCTATATTTATTACAATAAAATTAACATTTAGAATCCTATGCATACATACCTAACCTTATTCTTATCCTGCAAGATATCCTATAGTGTCTTCTCTCTCTACGAATTATAGTTATATTACAACACAAGCAAATCAATGCTAAAGTTCCAAGATGAAATTATAATAAAATAAGTAGTATATTTTAACCTTATTTGTTGATTATTATGTAATGTTAAATGAAATCTTTCGGAACAAGACTCTATATTTATTAGTTTATTCTATTATGTTTAGACCTTTCTTTTTTATGTTTAGTTTAAGTCATAAGTGTTATTTGTGGAAGTGTTGTTATGTCGTTTTGATGATAGTTTTTTTAGATTTATTTTATTTTTTTTCTTTTTTAATAAGATTGGAGTACTCGTTAAATGTTCTTATTAATTATTATATTCTTCCTGTTAAAAAAATACAAATATCTATTTCTTAATACTTGAAGAAAACTCATTTGATTTTTAAATAGTAGTTTAGGTTAGAAGTGATTAATACTAGTGTAGAAAATTCTCTTAACAAACATGTAAACATTAATTACTTTTTGAATAAGTCAATTCAGACAGCATTTGCTTGCTGATTTTGTTAGCTTAGGAATATTAACAGAGTTTTAACCAAACTTGATCTGATCTGGTCTTGTTCCCACGGAGAATTCGAAACCAACAAAACAGATTTTGTTTTCGTCATTCCTATGTACTCTCCTAGAATAAACTTAGTACTAAACTATGAGTTAGCTCATCAATTAAGGCCCCACCACAATCTTATTGAGACCTCACTTTCTTGTTCCCAAAGCATGTTTCCTTTTTAATATGCTCAATTCTCTTCCTCCTCTATGTGTTCATATCACAACAAATACTAGGTACCCCACCTAATCTTTTTAGGCATTCCATTTCCCAGACATTTTGGGATGTTAAAATTTTTCTAGAAAAAACAACCCACCTCAACAACTTGCCCGATTAACCCTTTTCAAACTAAACAATTTTTTATAAAATTTCTATGTATTAATTAAACTAATGTTTGGACAAGTTGGTTACTTGATAGGCCACTGCTATTCTTTTGGACAGGTTGCCAAACCTAGACAAATCTGAAGCTATTGGGGCGAGCCCTTATGTTGTTTTTGGGGAAACTTGTCGAATTAAAATTTAAATGTTGTTTTTTTTTTTTTCTATTTTTGATCAAAGTATATGTTAGTTCTCTTTTAGAGGGTGCTTGGTACCATTTTTTTTTTCATATTCGCATATGATTGTAAGAATAATAAATCTTTGAAAATTATCATTCCTAAAAGTGAATAAATTTTGACTGGTGACAAAAAAAAAAATTCATGGTCATGGAATTAATTTTTCAGAAAACATGATTGTGCACAATTCTCAAGAACACCCGGTTTTCTCTAAAAAAAAAATCAAATAAGAGAAACATATTTTTCAAACCTTAGATTTTCAGGACATTAAAAGCTTTCCTTCAACCAAATATTCCTAATAATATTCAAAAACCTTCATTAACATCTACTTTAAAACCGAAAGCAACAGTTCAAAACTGCTTCAAACCAAATTATTAGCAAGTTGAAGTTGATGTAGTAAATGTTTTTTCTCCATTAAAATCTTAATTTTGATAACTTGGCCAACATGTGAGGTGTAATTACCAGAATGTGTGTCTTTTTTACTCGATGCCTCTATTGCATCTTTTTGACCTCATTTTCCATTGCATACAAATGCTGGCCCTGAGCCTTTCATTTTCTGCAATGATTTTATTCTTATCTTATCTGTTTAATTTGAAGCTAATTACAACTTTACTAGTTTGACAATGGTGGAATAATCATATTTTAAGGCACATTTTTCACAGATGATGAATGATTCGCAAACCGTTGCCAAACAGCTTCTGACAGAGTTTATGATTGAACTTTTGTCCATTAGTCTTCACCTTATTTTATGCATTTGGCCTTTCTGTTTCATCATATATCCCTTTATAGGCTTATAGTCATGGACTCACATTTTTATTTCTAGAGACAAATCATATCTTACTTCACATGAAAAGAATAGTATGAAAGATGGAGTAATTATGACTCGACAAAAATCCAAGCAATAAAGATCAAATAACAGAATAATCACATTAAAAAATTCAAATAAATGGGAACATATACCCTTTTTTTTTTTCTAAAATGAAACATGTTGCTGATTAACTGAGTTATAATTACTAATTAAAATTTGAGATTAATAATTATCTCCTAAAGATGAAGAGTGTAAAAGGCCAAAATATGTATAGTCATTAGAAAGAAATACACTAATCCATTCTACCGACAAAATTTATTTTTGAAAAAAAATTAGACTTTAGTAATATCTATATATCTGCATGCGTTATAGAAAATTATTTTCATAATTGAATTGATTAAATTTAAATATTATTTGCAGATTTAAACTGGATATTTTATGTTTCTGATTTTCAACTGGTAAAGATGTGTCTTTGACCCTCTTCATCTCTTTTATTATATCTGTGTGCGGTTGTTGTTATTATAGAAGCTTCTTGATTGCATCCTTTCTTTGGTTGACTTGTGAGGACAAATGTTTGGGCGGCTGCAAAAATCATAACCTAAATTTTCATAGTTTTTCACGAATTGAGATAATTCTGAACTTTTAATTTAATTTTTTTCTATTTTATTACATTGTTCGACATGTTTACTTTTCTTTTCCTTCTTCTTCTTTTATTATATTTTCTTACGCCCAATCATGCTTTCCGTGTATTCAAAATGTATAGTATTTTGCGAGATTGGAGAAAGACATATGTTTAAAGTTTTGATACGTATATTAAAGAATGTAATTAATATTATTAATATTACAAAAAAATAAGTAGCTTTTAGTGTATTTTTTAAATTTCAAATTAGTTACTTATTTACTCGTAACAACAGTCCTATAAAATATTAATGCAGAATTAGTTTTTTGAAACGGTACTTAATTTGGAACAAATTAGTTTTTTTTTTTTTTAAATATCATATAAAGTGTAGACGGGAGAGATGGTAGACACAAAAAATATCTACTCGTTTATATTTTATGAAAAATAATTCATAGTAAATGAGTTATGAATTAGTAGGTTTAACTATATTTTTTTCTCTAAAACATTTTTACCCTTTTTTTGTATCTCAACATACAAAATAAACATAATTATTTAACAAAAAATTTCTATTAGAGCAAATGATTTGGTAGTATATCAGTCAACATTTTTAACAAGTTGTTTGAACTCATAAAAACCTAATTTTGTAGTCATATATCGACGTAAGAGTTACGAGTGTGAATGATATATAGCTGGGTCGACTTGCTTAATTCCTGAACTATTTGTGATTCATAATTCATAAAATTTCCTGAAACTATTTTCCAACAAAACTTTTTTTCTCTATATGATTAAGTTTCGAACCTAACAAGGCATTTAGGGCACGAATTATTCGTTTATTTAAGAGTAAAATCAATTACGGATACAAACAGCAAAAACAAGCACCTCAATATCTGTCATTTTTTTTATCAGTACAATATCTGTCACGAACAAACGTTTTTGATCTGAATTATGTTTATATAATAGTGATTCTTTTATTGCTTAATGAAGTTTTATAGTGATTATTTTAAAAATATTCTTATCCTATCATTATTTTACTTAGTTAATAGTATAAAAAAAATACACAAAAATAACCTGTTCTTATCTGGATTAATTCCTAGCTAGGAGCAGTTAAAAATGATACAAAATTACGGTAGCAAAAGAAATTAAAGTTTATTAAATATGCAACATATAAAAACCTGATGCTAGAGTTGCATTCGCTATAAAATGTATCTAAGTGAAAGTGATGAGAAAGGGAGAAAATAATACTATAATGTCAAGTGTCTGAAGATTTGTGACTGTGATCTGCAGATTTGTCAAAGAGAGTGATCCTGTCCTCAGAGAGCCTTGTCTTGTATGCAGCATTCTTGTATTCCCGCCATGTCAACTCTCTGTACAAATTCTCTTCTTCCCTTGACACCAGTGAAGGCAAAGGAGCAATCTTTTCCTCCAAAGTTGGCCCTCCGAAATATATCATTGACAACCTTGACAAGCTTGAGTCAGCCAATACCCTGTGCTTAACACTCTTAAACCTCCCATTCGTCATAACCTGAAATTTCCAAATTCAAACACCATGCATTATAATGCTTGCAAAACTCTCTTATTTCTCTTCCACTGTTCTAGGTATCTACATCATTTCCCTTACAAAATTTACATATATACTTAGGTAGTTTGTTGAAAACTACCAACTGTATACGTATATATACTAATTTTCAGTTTTCATCTAACAATTTTTGTCAGATTATTCGAGTAAAAAGTAAAATTTATCTCAAACTTTAATTAATTTAAAAGTTAAAATAAAATGTCTTTTTTCTGTTCCAGTAAAGTTTAATTCAAAATGAACGGAAATCTAAACGCATATTTAATTGCTGCTAGATTGACTGTATAATATTATTTTCTTTTGCAATTGCATCTCTTTCTATCACATTACTCTCGTTAAAATTATAATCTATGTATACATTTATACATACATTTTCTGTAGAATAATAATAATAATGATATATTATACATAAATTTATTAATATCTTAAAATATATAAAACTATTTTTAGCAATATATATATATCCACACTTATCTTATCATTTTAATAATTTTATTCCACACACACACTCTTCTTTTTTTCTATCAGTTTCTTACATAGAAATGATTTGGTTATCTTATTTCTTCCGGGTTTGGTTATCTTTTCATTAATCCTACTTTTTTTCATAATCTTGAGTTAAAAAAGAAGAAAAGAAAAAAAGGAAAAATGGTTATCACAGAAGTGTATAGTATGAAGATGTACCTGCAAGAGGTCACCAACATTGACAAAAAAGGAGGAATGGTCAGGGGGGATTGAAGCCCAAGTCCCATCTGGGAGACAGATTTGCAGTCCTGATGTGTTGTTGGATCTGAGGACAGATAATATCTGTGGGTCTGTGTGCTCTCCAAACCCAATCAAATTTCGTCCACTCAGTGCACTTTCCTCTTTCAGCTCTGGACATGCTGGGTACCTATTCACCCTCAAGCATGAATCGCTTCTCTCCTCTCTTACCATTCTGCTAAACACATTCTTTTCCCCTATCCCCAACCCCTCAGCCATTTCCTCCAACACTTCACAGCACATCTTCTTCACTGCCCCTATGTATTCCTCCACACACAACCTTAAAACAACCATCAAAACACATAGTTATGATCACATCACATCTCACTTATTTATTCATGAAACCGTAATCACGTCAGTTATCAGTATGAAACCGTAATTATCACCATGTTTATCAAGACCATAATAAATAGTTTTATCATTAAATACAATTAATGCAGTTGTAATTAAGGTGGTGAAGTTGTAAAGAGAGTGCAGCCAAAATTGCTGTGGCGAACACGTTTTGAAACGTTGACATGTAATAAAAGAAGAGAGAAGAAAAAGGCTGAAACCAGGGGACTCTGTTCTGAAAAGCATGATGAGTTACCTGAAACCCTGCGGGTTTTGGTGAAAAAGCTGAAGCGTTTTGGGGGAGACGGTATCAGGGTTGGTGCTGAGGAGGAGGTACTCGACCCAACCCATGTCACCGTTTGTGCCGATTCTCTTGCTGCCGTAGCCGAAAGGGTCGGGAGGACCGGCATTGTCTTTCTGGGACTGGCTTTGCATGAAGAACCTGAGCGCTTCATTCTCCAAACGGGTTATCACCTCGAAGGGAATGCCATGGTTGACCACCTTGAAGAGACCAATCTCTTGGCAGGCCTTGACCATGATGGTTTTGGCATCAGGGCGTGAGAGATCAACCTCCGGAACCTCCGTGAACACGGCGGAGGGGTTGCATGTCTTGGCCAGAAACAACTCGTTTAGTGCAGATTGGTTAGAGAGAACAACCATGGTGTTCTTAGTAGTTGCTTATGGTAGCTACCAGCAAAAGGAACACACTGAGAAAAAAGTGAGAGAGAGAGAGAGAAAGAGAGAAGAGAAGTGAGAGATGGTGTGAAGAGGGATTTGGATGGGTGAGAATGGGAATGAGAATTGTAATGCATGAAGGGTGAAGAAAGAAGAGGCGTTACGAACTATAGAGACAGCCATCTGTCTCTCGTTGTCTTCGTGCCATTTATACTATCGACCCAGAGATGTAAAATAATTGTAAACTAAAATAAATAAAAAGATAGTTAAAAAGAGTTTAAATTCTAAAATAAAATGGTTGATGAGATTATTATTTAAATTAAAATAAAAAATATGTAGTACGAGATCTATATAATGAATTAAATTAAGAATAAGTTTGATGTTGAAAATAAAAATTAAATTAAATTAAAATTTAATAATAAAATATATTTAGTAAAATGAAGTGTAAATTGGATATTTGAATTTAATTATTAATATAGAAATAATTTAAAATAAAATTAAAATTTAGAAATAAATTTAGAAAGAAAATTTTAAAAATATTATATAATTTTTAAAATAAATTTATTATTAGTTTTTAAATTATATCTATTAGTAACTAAATCTATTTCTATATTAGGAACTAATTTCATAGCTGGTAACTTATCTTCAAGGTATTTCTTCTACTATAATTAATTTCATATTTATTTCAATTACCTAATCACAATTAATTTCAACCATTACATGTTTATCAATAAATAAAATATAAAAATAACTTTGTAACTGTGTATTTATTTTAGTTGCAGAGTAACAACAGATCACACATGCGAACAACAAAACAGAAGAGGAATGGGTTGAGAATATTAACCACATTAAAATATTCTCACCATTTTAATTAACTCATTAATTAAAATCTTTGCCGCACCATTTCATTTAATGTTAAATTAATTCTTGCAATAGGGTCACCATTATTCACAATGATATTGTCTCCTGTATATGATTTACCCATATCCCAAAATAAATATAAAAATATACCATTGCGGAAATTTCAGATAAAAATTGCACCAATTTGGGAAATTTACCTTTTTTTAAAAAAAGTTTTTTAAAAAAAACACTCTTGTAGTATAAGTAATTGTAGGCAAATTTCTTAGAATGGTGTAATTTTTATCTGAAATTCCTAAAAGGGTGTACTTTTTTATTTATTTTCTGATATGGGTAGATCGTGCATAGGAGATATAATATCATTGTGAAGAAACCATGATCCTATTACACGATCTCAATTAATGAGTTAATTAAAATAGTGAGAATACTGCATATGTGGTGTGTTGGTAATGTACAACTAAAATAAATGGACAGTTGCAAAGTCATTTTATTTATTGATAAATATGTAATGGTTGAAAAATTAATTCTGATTAATTAATTGAATAAATGTGAAGTTAATTTGAATAGAAGAGTGAATACATATTGTGAAGAAAAATTACCTAGATATAATTTAAAAACTAACAATAAATTTATTTAATAAATTATATAATATTTTCAAATTTTTCTTTCTAAATTTATTGCTAAATTTCAATTTTATTTTGAATTATTTCTATATTAGTAACTAAATTCAAATATCCAACTTATACGTAATTTTGCTAAATATATTTTATTATTAAATTTTAATTTTATTTTATTTTTCTTTGCAATATCAAACTTACTCTTAATTTAATTCAATATATAAATATTATACTAACATCATTTTTATTTCAACCATTACATATTTATCTATAAATAAAATAGTTTTGTAACTTTACATTTATTTTAGTTACACAGTAGTAATATAACACATCAGTAATACCACACATTAATTAGAAGAGAAATGTGTATAGAATATTAACCACCCTAAAATGGAACAGTATTGATTTTAATTAATTCATTAATTGAAATCTTCACTGCATCATTTCCTCTAGTAAATTAAATTGGTGTTATCTTTTCATGATTTCATTTATTTGTTCGCATTGATATAATGAGACACTATTTGCCCATATCTAAAAATAAATAAAAATATTTTTATGATTTCATTTATTTTTTCACATTGATATTATGAGACATGATTTATCCATATCCAAAAATAAAAAAAAAATATACCATTTTAAGAATTTCAGATAAAAATTACTCTAATTAAAAAAATTTGCCCACTTAATGAGATTGATCTTCTTCTGGTGTGTTAAATGGCATGTGTCTATTATGTTAAATATGGTAATTATTCTTTAATTTCACGAACTTGGATTCTGTTTTAATCCTCCAAAAATCATTGTTTTTTTTATCATATATCGTTCAAATGAAATCAAAAATCAAGTCATTATTTACTTTCTCAACTCTTTTTGATTCAGAATTATTTTCTCATAACTAAAGGTTGCAGTCCGACCAACTATATTTTGTCGGTCCACTAAAAATGGTACGTAACATTTTTAAGTTAATAGATCCAGCTAATTTTCAGGTCTACGGACTGCCCTATATAACTTAAAAAACTTAAAAATCGTTCTTAAGTTTTTAATCTTAAATTTGAGTACGTTATGAAAATAAGATTTTACTATAAGTATAACAATAGAAAAACCTTAAAAAACTAAGAAACTATTATTTCTTACAAGTAAATAAAAAATCATTACAAAAAATATGTCAAAATGAATCTTGAAATAAATCTAAATTTATACTTGTAAATATATATTTTAATAAAATAATAAATAAAAATATTTAATCATATTCAATATATAAATCATAACACAATAATCAAATATTAAAAAAGATAATATTAATGGTAAGGTAAGATAACTTATGCAACATAAATATACACAGCTTGTCTTGTACTCTTTTCTACTAGTTACGAGTAGACCCGCGTGCGTAATATTAGTGAACATTTACAACAATATATATTTATTCAAAAATATATAAGACAAAAAATACTCTTATTAATTTTATTTTTTGTTGTTAAAAAAAACAACATTAAAAAACACTTAACACGCACGATCATTGTCAATATAAACAAGGTTAAGTTAAAATATTATAAATAGAAGAAAATTCAAAAATATATTAATTATGCATTTATTATTTTGTTTATACTTAATCTAAATTAAGTGTTATTGTTTTTGCAAATGATAGATATTGACCAATAATTTTGAAGTGAAAAAATATGTTTAAACTATGCAAAGGTATTAGAGTTCATTTTTTATCTGTCAGTAAGATAGTGTGGACAAGCTTCTCTCCCTCCTTCACGCATAATGTACCACCTTTATCTTTCACGGAAACAAATGATATGAAACAATTGAAACCTCCCTAATCACCAACAACACTAACCCCTGATTCTACTCTCTAAAGAAAAGTTTCGGAAGGGGTGGATTTGATGATAGGATTAGGGGCCAAAGGCTACCCAACACTACTTGTAAACTCTGCCACTATTTGTTTGCAAGTACCCTAATTGATCACTTAAGAAGGAGACACGTAAGGGCATAAGAGATACACCAGCGCATCAAAAAGATATCATACTGCATTTGTAGAGGTCATCTTGTGATACCTAGACATTAACTTTGGAATATAAACCGTATTAGAGGCTATAATTTAGTTTTAGATATAAATAATATGATGTCTAAATATATTTTTAGAAGCTATAATTTAGTTTTAGATATAAATAAGATGATGTCTAAATATATTTTTTTATAGAAAAATAGTTTTATATAAATAGGAAAATTAATATTCAGGTCTCAATTTTATAAAAAAAAACTATCTCTACATGAGATTTAATAAAAAAAATATCTTCATACAATCACAAAATTAAATTAAATAACCTAAAACTTCTATACAAATTCAATGAGATGTCACACCACTTGTCAAATTCTCTGATCACGTGTACACGATTATCGCAGATTTAAAAATAAAGCAAACACCACACAAAAATAAGGGGGTAAGCTAGAGAGTTTAAATAAATATATATATATATATATATATATATATATATATATATATATATATATATTCATAAATTAAATTTGTATCTCAACCAAACTACAAACTTCAGATTGTCATTATCACATTTCTATAATAACTTATATCATAAATATACTGACTCATATACAAAGACATTTGACTCTCTACTACCGGAAGACTCATGCATTGAGTTAGACTTAGAGGCTAACACCTACCAGATGACCCTTCTAACTGTGAATCCACACAGCCCCAAATGAACATAACCTTATCTAATAGGGTAAATCCATATATCTGTCCTGACCAACATTTTCAAACTGCAATTTTAATTAAATGGACCTCCTTCAACTCTCACCACCTGATACCCTTCATTTATGTGATTCTAAGGTACTAGTAAAGTAATAATACCTCCTTCTCGATAAATCCTCAAACAATGGACATCCTAAAAATCTCAATACGGGTATCTCCTTTCTTGAAGATACTATGTCTCAATCACCATTCCATATCATTCACAAACATTATATCACATCATACCATACATAAACATTTATTCAATTCAATTCAAATTCATCCAATTCATACTTAATAAAACAAGTAATCACAATATCTATTAAAAACATTCAAACTAGCTTTCCTTACTTGTATAAAGTAGAGACCCCAAAGGAGTTTCAAAAACCTAAAATCACGGACAACCTAACCTGCACTAAAGTTTCTGACCAATTATCAAGACTACATTATTAAAATAATGAACCAACAAAGACTCATTCTGATGCTTCGAGAGGCACAGGAAAAATACCCCTACCAAGAACGAAATTGACCTAAAACTAAATCTGAGGAAGATGAGCATAAAATAAATGTACTCTGTTCAAGAATCTGATTGGACACTCTTGTTCTACTTGACGCCAGGAATCTAAGGATGATCTTCGATCGTTAGTCTGATAAGGAAAGAAAGCGAAATTTTAGAGAAAAGAGGAAGAACCGCTTCTAAGAGAGCTGATGGTTTTTTTTTTTATATAAAAGTGAAACCTGAATACTGACTTTTCTATTTATATAAATTGTTCTCTTTTTTAAAAAAATATTTAAGTGTCATCTTATTTATATCTAAAGCTATTTTCTAGGGTATTATATATCCAACCCTTACCAAAACATTTGACGACATACTTTACATCTGAAACATGACAAGAATGAATGCTAACAACCTATAGAAATATAAGAGAATAATGTTAACAAAGCAATGTTATTGCTCTTGCTCTGTAGGGAACTAGACACCCTTAAAAGGAGGAATGCTAAGGAAGTAAAGGCTCTCCATATAAAAGAAACACTTAAATGTGACGAAAGTTGAAGGAAAATCAAAACACGTTATACACACCAAACCTTGAAGAAGGTGAAAAGGCATGGGAAACATCAGGTTGTGCACACCTTTCTTCTCCTAAAAAGATAAGAAGTTGAAGACAATCAGAAGGTCGAGACACACTACCACTCATCCACTCATATTTAGGTGTAGTAAGGTCCCGAACATCTTCTCGTCAACAACATCATGGATTTCCTTTCCCAACAAGTTGGGAGAGTCTCACCATAGACATCTATGACAACATCATCAACTCAGACAAGCATATTGATGTGTACACCAATCACATTAGTCTTTACACAACAACAAATGGTAATATCTTTTGTTGTGTATTCCCAACCTCAAGGAGACGACCTTGAGTTGGTTCACCAAATTACCAATACACTTTATTAGCTGCTTCAACATGCTTGTCATTCAACAAACAATTCACAACAAGTTGACCTCATCTTAGCATTACACTGGTTAACAACAACCAAGGAAAAGAATTTTCATTTAGAAATTTGGCAAAGTTATGTTAAACATTTAGAACTTAAACTTAGAGCTGGTGTTCCATCACATGGTAATTGAACTTAAACTTAAACTTATTCATTTATAATTTACATAAAAAAACTATTTTAGACTTATACGAGATGAGGCACAAACCTACAAAACTATGGAACTAAAAGAATTGAAATATTTTCATAGTTGGTTTTGAGTTGAAACAACTATAGAAGAGAAAATATATAAAAAAGAAAATTGAAAAAACCCCAAATGCAAGTAAAACCTCGAGATAATGTTTGTTAAGACGTAAACGAGTTTTCATAAGGCAACAAAGGTCAGATCGTCTTGGAAGCACTAGGTAAGTTGCTTATTGAGAATCACTTCTTTTTAAGTTCGTAACATCTAACAACCATGATGAATATGAAACATTCATTGCTAGACCAACCTTGGGGCCAATTACATGCATAAAAAAAATCATATGTCGTATTAACTCTTAATTAATGGTAAACTACATGATTGGGAAGTTCCAAGTAAATGGTCCTTTATTTCTCCAGTATTATTATCATGAATCCACATTGATTATTGGATTTGAAGAGGTACACATTGAGTACTTTGTCGCAAATAAAACCCCTGTATTTATCTCTTATCAAAGTTGGCTAGCACAAAGAAAAAAGGACAACACGAAATTGCTATACAACAAACACTTACATGATTTATGATCAACATATAAAAGTGTCTAACAATACACAGTGAACAAAAATGTTGGATGCAACCCATTTGGGAGTATCCCTTGAAAGGAACATGTCCTGAAAGCACCTCATTTTGTTCTCACAAGAAAGGAGTTGTTTGAAAGCAAATACTCGTCTATTCTTGTGTTATCTTAACTCAAGTTGAGTATGTTATGAATGAATTCCACTAAAGCATGTGTGGTTTACATTCCGGTTAAAGGTTGATAGCAACTGATGTTTTGTGAGCAGGGTACTACTAGCTAACTTTGTGGGGATATTGCATGGAATATGTAAAGAAGTGTACAAGGTGTCAACAACAAGATAACATGATAACCTCCACTTTAGAGGAACACCATTGTATCACCTGACCATGGTCATTGGGAAGTGTCATTCTAAGTTACTCAAGGGCTTTAAATGGCATTACATTGGTTGGACAACATCAAGAGAATAATGTGCACAGATGTAACTATAGCAACTATTCATACAATTGAACTAATTGATCTGCAGGATACTAAAATCTTTAGACCATTATCATATGTCCAACCACCACTGTTGGAGTTGGAATCATTATTAATTCCCGCTTTACCTAATTTAACACTGATTTCACTTGTGATCTATGTTCTGATTCTTCTATGTATAGAATATGTGTTGAGATAAATCAATTTCTAACCACTGATTGTATAGATTGTGGTACAGGATCTAGTATGGATATACCAGTAGAGTTACTTAAACTAGAGTGTACAAATCCCATCACAGTAGTCACAAGTGACTTTGATTCAGTGCGGGACAAGTAGACGCTCCTTGTCATCCATGTAGATGATGACAACTTAGCAGAAGATAACATTGTTTTTACATCTCCAATATTTCTTAGACAGCCTCCTGGAAAGCTACCACCCCCTTCTGAGGTAACACTTATTCCATTACCTACCACACCTAGATCATCTAGTCAACCCATCCACCACTATCCTACAAAACCTGCACCATATTCACCACCTGAGCATCACTATGCTCATATTCCATCATTACCAATCAGCTAGCCCACCCTTTTCCATCCTTAGATGGTCCCTTATTAGACAACTCCATTAGATCGTCTACATTATACAAGCCACTACCCTAAAACTACTCTTTATACCTAACCACCCATTTATAGACCCTTCTCCATCCTCACTACATTCACCACCTAACCCCTGCATATTACACCTTACTGTACAGAAGTTATTAACATTAATTATTCTCTATAATTTATTGTTTACAACAAGGTTTTGTATGTCTTGTCTAGACCGTCCAGGTGATATCATTTTTGTACCACTTTATACAAAAGACCTTGGTTTTTACTATAGAGGAGATGGTTAAGGTGATTAGTTGTAGTTCTTCTTATCCCTCAAGCTTGGCGAGGGAGTTCTTCTTTTCCCACTTATCTTACATGTTCATTTGATTGATTTTATATTTAAGACAATATGTGTGATTTAAGTGTGGGAGAGGAGATTTATAGTTTATGAATTAGTTTACTTTTTTTTATTTTATTGTTTTTTGTTTTTATTTCTTAAATAACTTTTACATTAATAAAAGATTTTCTGCATATTTTCATTAGATTTCCAGGAGCAGCTAGTGGTTGGTTGTTTCATAATTCTGGAAAAATTGGATTCTTGGTTGTTGTTGTTTGGATTCTCTATAAATTTTGCTGAATAAGTTGGTTTTCAAAATTATTGGGTTGAATCTTTTGTTCCTAATGAGATTTTAAGCCATTTTGATAAACCGTCTAAAGGACTATCTAAAGTTCTTTTTAGTGTGTTTTCGTTCATGTTTTCTTATACTCTAGAACTTAACTTTCTGCCTGGGTGCTACAGTAATGTAAGAACAATTATCATGTTGGCTTCAAGTGCAAAGCCTTGCATATCATCTGAAAAGTTGTAGAGATGCCCAATTATTTGGATGCACCTGATAGGCATTACATTTATTACATGGGCAACCCTAAAAATCTGGCCAAGAATAAAATGAACATGCAAATTTGTTATCAAGTAGACATACACATAGAAGAAGTCTTCAAAAGAGCCCTCATTCATATACCTTATCAATTGCATAACACTTTGCACTACAACAATATCATCATTATCTAAGCTCTCCAACATGCATACACTATTCGAAAAGGGACATTTAACACTAATAACCACCTATATTTAGAGAAATAAACTAATACAATAAGATTTGCCCAATCATATTGTCCTTAGTTACAAATCACTCTCGACTTGGTTCCTTGCTAATTCCATCTAAACATCATTATCATCTTTCAAACAAACAACTCACTATCATTACCTTCGTATGAACTAATAGAAATTTCGGCCTTAGAGTTATAATTTGAGTGACTCCTACTCAATTGACCTTTGATAGTCTTGATCTCAAATCGTATCATTCCACCAAATGAAAATTTTCTTGACTAAATTGTCCTCCACATACTTACCTAAAAGACAGAGTGTTAAAAAAGCAAAATGTACCTCAAATATGAGCATTATCATAATTGTACTTTACATACCCTCGACTAACATCTATAATAATCAAACATAGACAAACCTATACGTGTTACAACACTTCCTAATCATTTGTTTGTTTTTGTTTCGATCATCAAAACCAAATACACAATCTCTCCATTTTCTCACATGAACTTCTTTTTCTTGACACTCATAGAAACGCATGCATCCCAAAATACTTTAATTAGTAGAAATTCTTGCTATTTATCCTTCCTTGAGCTTGATGCCCAATCCACAGATAATATTCAAAGAAAATGTCACTCACCTATATTTTTAACATCTTGATCACTATTACGGGACATATTAAGTGAATAATACGATAATCAAGAATTAGATGACTTGAACGAATAACCAATAGAAATATATAAATAAAAATTTATTAGAATTTTATAAATAAATAAAAGATTCTTATACTTATACTATTTATTAATTACATATTTATTTCCTTACTTATATCTCACTTAACTTGAACAGAAGATTGTGATAGATAAGTCACTACAAGAAAAATGTTATTTAGAGACTAATTTTTAGCTATAAAATGAAATGGTTACTAATTGTGACCAAAATAGTCACCAAATTAGATTTTGATTGCTAAATAACTACAAAATAGAAGTAATGATTGAATTTAGTGACTAATTAAGTCAAATAATTGATATCTAACATTAGCTACCAATGTTTTAGTGACCTATACCATTAGATTCTAAATTAGTCTCTAACTTAATTAGCTACTAATTTAGAATCTAATGACATAGGTCACTAAAACCTTGGTAGCTAATGTTAGATACCAATTATTTGACTTAATTGGTCACTAAATTCAATCATTACTTCTATTTTGTAGTTATTTAGCAACCAAAATTTAATTTGGTGACTATTTTGGTCACAATTAGCAACTATTTTATTTAGTAGCTAAATATTGGTCTCTAAATATCTTTTTTCTTGTAGTGAGTGCATGTTAATCAAGAAAAAAAGAAAACTAGATATAAGCATATCAAAATGAAAATATGTAATATGGTAGAGGTCTTCCAAAATAAGATATTTTAAAAAATAGTTCAATCCATTAATATTAATTTACCACATTTTATATTGCAATATTTAACTTTTTTTTACAATTTCCTTATCCGTACCACACGAGATATTTCCTAATTTTTCGGTAAAGTATACTCACTTTGAAAGGGAATTAAGGCACCAGAATTGTCTTTCTGAGATAGTCTTTACAGAAGAAGAAATGGATGGATTATTTGAGCTTTATTTTCTACTCCCACACTTTTTCTGTCCAAGGAGAAGTCAACTTCATCTGCAGCTGCACAAACCATATTGGATACAAAAATCTGCATATGCCAACGTATCACTACAGCAAAAACGCCATTTCTTCACTCTTTCCTAACCTCTTATTCATAACCGTTATGAAGTTTAAAAAAGAAATGGACATTACTGTCACTTATTTAGCTTTTGCTCCAAAATCCACGGCATACACATTCCGAATGTTTCAGCCATTCTTGCCGAACATTTCACTGCTCTGTTGAGCGAATCCCATGGTTTTCCTTTGTGGTTGGTCAGGTGATTATCAGTGGCTCAAATTTGAACTCCTGAATTCCAAAATCTGATGGTTTAATTCTCATCCGCCACGGAAAAAAAATTAAAATTATTGTTTTAGTGGCAGTTCAAACTAACACAATTGTATTATCTAATTATTAAAAATGTACTTAACGTCTCAGTTCAAACTGTTATAACTATATTATCACCTATAAAAAAATTATCTAATATTTATGTAAAGGATGTTGGATAGATTATTTATTATTAAATCAAAAGTTATAATCGTTCAAACGTCATAATTTAAACGTGATTTGATTTATTTGGTTTTCACTGAGACTCGAATTCATTCATTTGGCTTTCACTGATACTCGAATTCATGATTTTAACTTTAATACTAATTATTAGATCATCTGTTTATTATTAAACTAAAAGTTATAATTATTAAACTAAAAGTTATAATCATTAATACTAAAAGTTATAACTATTAAGTATTAAGTTTAAATCTTTCTATGTAAAAGCATAACAATCAAAATATCATGATAGAATTGTAACTTAATTTATTTAACTATCTTACTTCATCATGTAAATAATTGATGTTAGTTATAATAACAACAAGGGTCTACAGTCCAGAGTCTCTTACTTCATCATGGTACTAATTAATATAGGATTGCTGGGATTGGTGTTTGTTTTGCTGGAAGGGAGAAAACTTAATACACAGACCTATCTAACGTTCTTTAATAATGTTAACTTTTTATCTGTCTCTCTTTAGGTATTAGGTGTACACTTTTATATGTATAACAGGAACTGGAGTTCATATCTTTGTAATTTTTTTGTGTAAAAGAGTAGAATACTCTTGTTGTACTCCATATTAATATTAAATTTAGTTTTATATTTTTAAAAAAGAATCAATAAGTATTCTCTTCAACCTTTTTTTTTTTTTCTTACTTTGTTATTATTAAGTACCCAACATTGAGGTCCTGAATTTGGAGTTTGAATTCGGTAGTAGTTGAGAGGAAAAAAGTCACTTTCCTAAATCTTTATGGGTGATTTTGTCATGTGAGATTCCATGTCACTTTATGAATATGTGTAAGGTTGCTATCAAATGGTGTGCCAATAACATGCGGATTTAACTACAATCACTATATGTTAGAAAATGAGGTTGTAGGGGAAGACGCTAGAAGGTGTAGCCTTCCAAAGTTTCAATAAAAAAAGCAAGTGAAAACGATATTACATTGTAGGTCATATATATGTATATATATATTCATAATTATCCTATTAATGAAAATATCTAATATTACCGCTTAAAAATGAGATATTTGTTATTCCTATAGAATTAAGGTCCAACAATAAATAATAAGAAATTTTTTCTTAACAACTTAAAACATTGCAACTATTCAGAGAATAAACAAATAGACAATTCAAAAAAACATTACTCTCACAATGGATTATTCTAGTCGAAGTGACTTTTCTTAATAAGGGTTTAAGTTACTTGAATACTCTAACTAAATACTTGTCTTTCTTTAAGGAAGTAATTGTGATTGAAATAACAAAAATTTGAATACGCCTCTTTCTACATACTTAGGCTATTTTTTTTTTTTAATTCGATTCTCTTGCTAAAATGACATTTATTTTACTTTATTTTTCTTAAAATACAAATATGTTTTTGTCTCTTCGATAGGTAATCATGAAAAAGGAGAAAATTCTGAAATTAACAGAAGAGTTTGCTTGCTTAGATATTCATTTTTAGTGTAACAAATTATTATTGTATGCATCTCAAATTAGAGAATGTGATGTGAGGCTAGAGAATGTGTTTTGCTTCATAGCCGGCAAACTTGTTTGAGGGATATAAGGAAATTCATTTTTTACCATATATATTTTTAAGCTAGATCAACAATACGATGGAGAATTATAAGATAGTTTCTTATTACTTGCTTCTATTATGGAAATTGAATTTCTCACATGTTTTAATGTTACAGTTGTGTCGAATCTTTATTTCTCAATTTAAAATTATCGATAATATTATTACGTCACTGGAAAATCTATTGTTATAACTTTAAAATTACTGTTTTTCTCTAAGAACGATAAATATTCTAGAGTTGAAGTATTTTACTGTACAAGAAAAGAAGTTAAAAAACAAAAAAGTATCAATCAAACATATTAGCATAAATTTTATGATAGTTAACCATTTAACAAAGGGTTAACACCTAAAACATTCATTAAAGATGTTATGAATATGAGTATTATTGTTAAAAAAATAAATGTTAAGCATTATGTTTTTTTTATGATAGACAATTAAAACTTTGACCTCAATTATTATGTGTTTCTTTACCTGTTTTATATGCTTGGATATAATTGTGTTTAAGTAATGTAAACATAAATAATAAAGATATTATGTCGATCAATTTTGAGCTCCTAATTATATTTTTATTAAGAAAAACTCTAGTTTGTGGTACATAGAAGTAATTATGTTAATTAGTGATATATAATTGTCATGACTCCAATAATTAATTCTTATATTTATTTAGTTAGTTTTTGTTTAATGATTCATAAATATATAAATGTCAAATGAGTTAAGTGAGAGAATGTAAGATTTTATATTTTATGTAAGAAACATGTGACTTACTAATTAAAGGGACCAACAAATAAATGAATTAATAAGAAAGAAGAAAATAGTAATTGGACTAAGGAGAAGTAGTTTTTTTATTATGACTTTTATATGATGGGTGTAGCATAATTACAGAATTTATATCTTTATAAACTACTAACGAGTTTATATCTTTATAAACTACTAACCCATAAATAAGATCCACTTGTTGACAAATACATTGTCAAACATCCATCAAGAAAAATAATAAAATAAAGAGCCAAGGGTAATGAAATATTGAATTGTTATTTATCTAATTAAATCTCGAGATAACTACAAAACAATATATCATAAAAATATGTCATGGACAAAAAGAAATAAAATTACTCATTTTATCATAGCTTCAATCTTTCGTAGAGAAAAAGATACATATATTACTTTTTTAATATATGTGAAAATCATCTTAAAATTTTGTTTTAATTTTCAATATTATGTAGTTATTTGAACACCCTTAAAATTTTATTTTATGTTTTTAAACAAGGAAGACATGAAGAAAATGGTATGAAGAAAGACAAGAACATATTCTATCTTTGTCTTAATTCTTATTCGAGTAAGATTCCATAATTAGTAACCAATTTTGTATGGGCTTGTATTTTGTACCAATAATTAATAAACCTATAAACATTAGATTATGCATCATATTTTAGGTTGTATTTGGCAAGCTGAGTGTAGTTTTACTTAATTGTTCTATGTAGGTATACATTTTTATATATATTTAGGTTATTATTTGGATTAGAAATTAGCATGTTAGTAAAATTGTTAGGAAATATATATATATATATATATATATATATATTTTCTTA
>Ga0209700_101237_pt1 | contig 52352 bp, 29 predicted proteins | sample SiratroredBW_FD_187528 | JGI IMG/M metagenome (GOLD analysis project Ga0209700, IMG submission 187528) | Root nodule microbial communities of legume samples collected from California, USA - Siratro red BW (SPAdes) (version 2) | ecosystem: Host-associated > Plants > Roots > Nodule | place: USA...
GAGAGAGTTGGTAGTTTTTATTAGAATAAAACAGAATATCTTTTAAGGGAGAGAGAGTTGGTGTTTGCTATAAAAATAAAAAGTAAATAATTATCTTTTATTTACTTAAACAACTCTTCTGTTAAAAAAAATAGGTATTATCTTATTTATCTCTAAAATTAAATTTTGGTTTAGTTTTTTATTCCATAGCTATTTTCTAGGGTATTACATTTTGTTTCTGTATGATGTTATTACTCCTTCGAGTATGATTTTCTGCAGTGATGAGATACTTACTATTTTGTTGAACCTTGTGATTGAATATACTTTGGCATTTTTTTCTGGCCACATATTGTGAATTGATCTGGATAATTGATTGTTATTGTGATTTAATTTATGCTGTCCAAGTGGGAAAATGTTGGATAAATTAATTTTGTGGAAATGCATAAATTATAATAATTGATTCAGATTAATCTATATATACCAAAGTATTATTATTAATGATGTGAATATTATTTATATATAATATGGACAGGCTGATAATAGGTGGGCTGAGTCCTATCTCAATATATACAGAAGGGTCCCTACGGTTAACCACATATTGGTTTTTCTCTACCCTATTAAAGAGAAAAATAGAGCAGTTTTATGTATGCTGCCTGACACTTTGGTTTAACACACCCTTCTATTCTCTTTTCTTCTCTGTTGTGTTTTCTCAGGATATATTCTTACTCAATTACATCAATGGAATCTAATCTTCTCTAATCAATTACAATGGCATCATCATCTTAGTTCCAAGTAAGTAATATATTTAATATTATATGTATGATTGTACTTAGCATGCATCAATTGGACTGAATATAATAAATATTCAAGAATAAATCTTTCAAGTAGCTTTTTAGCTAATGGGATCTCTCTAATATACTTAACTTATTATGGTTCAAAATACATTTTAAGTTGTGTCAAGATTTATAAAAAATTTGAAGTTAACATATTGATGTCTACGCAATATAGTATGATAAATTTAAATTAAATATTGTGTCTTGTTATTTTAAATTCCCAAGATAATATGATAAATTTTAAATTAAATTATATAGAATTATTGTGAGATGAATTAGGAATTGTAAAATGTTATTAAATTTTTTTATTTGTATGTGATAGTAATTAATAAAATTTAGTGTACATATGATATGGTGCTTAGTATTAATCCTAATTAGGCATAATGACATGAAAATTATGATGTAAATATCAATTAATAAATTTAGTACAAATACGATATATTTAATTGGTAAATATACCTAATAAGAAATAACTTGGACGTTTGTGCCCCAAAATTAACATCTAAACTATACTTGCTCATATGCCTACTTAAAACTCCCCAGACTATGGAGACGAAACATGCTTAAAGATGTTGAAAGCTGCAAGCAATTGGAGCACTCCTTGAACAATATTCTAAAACCATAGGCCCTGACCATTCCACCCACCACTTGTTTATAGACAAGTGAAGCAAACCTGTCAATTGTTGCAACCTTCCCCTTCCATTAGATTAATTTTATTTGACTATTGTGAGAACGTGATCTTTCTACCTCCTAATAACTGCCAAGCTCCATTAAATGCTAATAAACTTCTATGACATTTCATTCTTTAAGACTTATCATCACCAAAGCCTCTTATGTGTACAATATGTATATATTGACATATTATCCACTAAAGATATATAATTTTATTTTTCAGATTTTCTTTTAGACTCATCATCGCTCGTGTTTCTTTGAGATTCCTTGAGTTTGAAAGGGTCAGTGTATATATAACATGAAGGAAGTGAAATTTTCTTCTTTTAGATTTATTATCGCTCACGATCCTCAAGTCTGGAGGCTACTATAATGGACAAATTTTGGAGAATACTTCGAAAATAAACACATAATGTCTTAATACATCTTGATTATATATTGGTGCACACTTACACTATTACAACAGAGACTTTTTATGTAAGTTATTTGGATTTTCTATGTTACATAGATCTAGAAGACATAGAGAGTTCACATTTTCTATCTTGATTATAAAATGATCGACAAAATAAATAACATTTTTTAAGTTGGTTATTTTCACATTTGTCATGGTAACACTCCACAATAGTCTCCCACTTCTACTTGGTAAGCAAGTTAATTCTATAAAACCAAACACAAGTAACAATAAGGGTTTTTAGCAAAATCCATACCTCCAATCACCATGCACCACTAGTGTTTTTTTTGTTATGGCTAAACACTATAATCACCATATTTGAATCATATATTATTACAAGAATTTCAACATTTACTGGTCATAAACTAGTCGTAATCGGTCAAACCCACTCTAATAAACTCATAAGACAATATAAACAAATTATGAGAAACTACTATGTTTTTCATTTCTAACTTTTTCTCTTCCTACTTAATAATTTATTCATTTTTTATTTTACTTGTGGACCTGCTTTGCATTCTCACTACAATATTTTTCACTTTAAGCAACAACAAAAAAATATGACCTAAAGTAAAAAAAAAATGTGGCTAAACTTTAAACCACGATTGAACTATGATTTTCAAGTTGTGGAGTATGTTATTGTGAACTTTGTTCTAACGCATAGTTTTTTCCAAAACAGTTGTCTCAATCCAGATATAGAATATATAATCATTGCAAAACTTTGTGCTCATATTATGTTATTATTTTTATTATTATTAATAATAGTAATAATATCAATATAATATTAATAATAAAGTTAATAATAACATAATTAATATTATTAATAATAAGACTAATACTAACAGTAATATTAATAATAACAATAATATAAATAATAATAAATCTAAGTGTTTTAAATAATTTAATTATAAAATTAAGATAGTTTTTTGTCACACTTTTTTGTTTGTTGGTTATTTATAATTATAAGTTATATTAAAAAAATCTAGTTTAAACTATCAACGTTATATGACTCAAATTTTATAAGTTTAGATCATATTTTCATTATTTTAGGTCATACTTTTTTAATGTGGTTTATTCTTATTTTAAAGCTATGCCTGAAGACCGTGACTTAAATATTCATAACTAGAAAAAGGTGGCATGTAATAGTTCATAAGTCACATTTATAAAAGTGTAATTGTTTTCATCTTTAGGCCATATTTATTTGTCTATGGCCAACTTAAAAAGTCGTGGTTTAAAATATTTACGTTTTATAACTCATACTCTATAAGTTTCGATCACATTTTTATTATTTTATATCACACTTTTTTTATTGTGCTCTACTCTTTTTTTAAAGGTCATGCCACAAAATTGTGACTTAAACATTCATGCTTTAAATATTGTGGCCTCTTATGATTCATAAGTCACATTTGCAAAAGTATGACCTTTTCTATCTTTAGGCCAGACTTTTTGGTCCGTGGCTAACTTTAGTGTTGCCTAAAGTGATAAATGTTGTAATGCGTTATGGAGATGTTATATTAAAATACTAAAGATATGAAAGCAAAGTAAAAGGAAAAAAGTCACTACACAATTTTTAGTCTTAGGCAACAATTAAATCGCAAAGACAACAATAACGTTGCTTGAAATAGGAATAAACAAAGATATTTACATGTTGCCTAAAAAGTAAGTTTTGTTTCAAAAATGGCCACGAGACAAGTAAAAATGGTCATGAGACAAGTAGAAAGTGTTGCCTATTTATGTTAGAAAACACGGGCAAAACCGTGTATAGGTGAAGGTCAATTTAGACCACGATTTGGAAATTTGGGCATTTTAGACCACGGGTATGTGAATGTGGGCATTTTAGACCATGCGTCTTTAAATGTAATTGTGATTTGATTGTCGCTCATTAGCCATCTCTTTCTTGTTTGATGTAGACTAATATGAAAAGGGGTATGCTTTTATGGTTGCATGCACTAGGATAATTGATTGCTATGATCCTTTCTATTTTGATTAAGATTGTTAACTTAACTGTTATTCGAAGTTGGTAATTTGACTTTGAATGTGTGGTAAATGAAGAGTGAGTGCTTATTAATGACATGATTCATTTTCATACAAAATATTCTTGCTTTGCTTCTGTTTATGCCTATTAATAATTATTTTACTTAATTCTCATATAACTCTTTAAACTTAATATTGAGATGTACATATCTAAGTCTTAATGTCTACTTATAGAAGATTGTGAAGACTGACCTTGGTGAGTTTTAATGGTATTTAGAAAAGATAATTCTTTTCTAGTTGTTCCTTACTTACATCTCTCATTGAACTTCGTATTTAATTTTAAAATTCCCAACCTTAAGTTTTGTTTGGCAACTGACTTAGGTTTGTCTAGTTATTAATTGTAGTTTCAATTTGTTACTTTGATTACGGTTCTTCTCTTGTCTTAAGCAACAAGTTAGTTTTCAATTTTTGTTAAGATTTTTTTTAACAAGTTAGTTTTTATTTTTTATTTGAATTGCATTTTATATGTTTTTGTATACTGTATATGTACTTGTAAATATGTTTTTGTATATTGTGTTTTATATGTTTTGTATACTGTATATGTACCTGTATATATATGTTCTTTGTATATTATGTTTTATATGTCTTTGTATATTGTATATGTACCTGTATATATGTCTCTGTATATTGTATTGTATATGTTTCTGTATGCATTTTATATGTTTTTGTATGCATTTTATAAGTATATTGTAGATTATTTTAAATTTTTAAAATTTAGTTGCTTGATTCAGACAAAAACGTAGCACCATACAAACTCAGTAATCATCATAAATTTGAGATCTGCTTGATTTCTAGGCAAACCATAAATTCATCTATGAATGGTGCATCATGGTATAATTACTTGTTGGCACAACGCCACTAATCTCTGGCTTATAAAAATTGTGCAGAAGACAAATACAACAAAAAATAGATCCAAATTAGTTACATAATAGTGTGTCAACTCATGATAACATGTTAGAATTCCTCTAGGCACATATATGAACATATGACCATATAAGAACAAAGTTGGTGCACATATATTAATTGCTTCTGTCATATATTAACTACTTCGAAGCTCTTTTAAAATTATGAAGCTATTTTAAAATGTATGACACCACATTCAGGTGTTTTTCTCTGTTTTGGTATGTGGTTAGCTGAGAAAGACTTTTGAACTCATTTAACAAATATGAAAAGTAGGAACCTCATGTGTTCATGTTGCTCTCATTTTGAGAAAATACAACACTGATATTGTGTAAAGAAGTATGTTCTTCCATTTATGATCCAACAAGATCGAAGTTGAAGTACTTCTAGAAAATTATGAAGCTCTTTTAAAATGTGTGACACCACGTTCAAATAGTTTCCTTTGTTTTGGTATGTGGTTTGCTGATTAAGACTTTTGAACTCATGTAACAAATATGGAAAGTAAGAACCTCAAGTCTCCATGTTGCTCTTATTTTGAAAAAAAACACAACTCTAATATTGTGTAAAGATGTATGTTCTTATTTGTGATCCAACATGGTCAAAGTGGAAGTACTTCTAGAAAATTATGAAGCTCTTTTAAATATCTGCAGTCGGGTCTAGGTGATTTTCTCAGTTTTGATATGTGGTTTGCTAATAAGTATTTCTAAACTCGTGTGACAGATATGGAAAGTGTGGACACTTCATGTGTTTATTAATGTCATAATCACATTTGTTAATCTTTTCAACAACTTCTTAGTTGCTAGAAAAGGAAAGCTTTCGTGCAAATTGAATCTCACGTGTGAAAAAGACAAAGTCAACATACAACCCTCAATATACCAATAAAAACTTTACCTGGCTGCCAAATTTTGAAATGAAGAAGAACGAAAGGAAAGAAGAATGTGAGCAGTACATGCAGAAAATCAAAAGAAGGGTTGAACAAAATGGAATCAAAGTATCATTTTCCTATTGCAAATTACCTTATACTTTTGTATAAAAATGTACAGAATTCCACTAGCATGGTATTTGGTGAATCCCTTTTTCACAAAATCCTTCCAAAAGACAAAAAGAACATCTTTTCTATATCAAAGTATTTCCACATAAATATGCTTCCATTGTATATGTGATATCTAGTTTAATTTCCTCCCACCCACCTTTGGTCAAATATAGTTTTGTAGCCTTTTCTTGTATTTTTAAAACCCTACTACATAGTCAATATGTATCTAGTGGTTTGCATGTTTTATTGAATTTGTGTTGCAACACAACAATGAAAGTTATAAACTATAAAATTCTCCTCTGAGCCAAGCATACATAACATATGTTCAATCCAATGTCTACACTTGCCTTATTAAATCTTGAAAATAGAGTAACCTAGATATCCCTGTAGCCTACTACTTATGATATATGATATTTCCTTGTATAGCTTGAGCATTACTAATTTCTTTTCCTCTTCTTCATACTATGTTAACTAGTTTCATATCCCCTTTTTAGTTTTTTGATAGCTAAGGTTACATTGTACAATCACTAGTAGAAAAATGGCCTTCTACATCAATGATTCCAGAATCGATGTAGACGCAGCCAATGTAGAATGTCTTGGACATACACTATAAAAAATCGTGTATGCAGTGACATTTTTTTTTTGTATACAGCGTCGATTACAAAGGTCACTTTATACGTGTGTGGCATTTCTGCGTACCGCCACAAATCTAGTCGCCACAAAATATAAAATGGCGCTTTTGCGCAAAATGCTGCAGCATCTGCCATATAACAACTTTTATAAAGCAGCAGTTTTTTGCACGTAAATAATGTTAATTAAAATTGTCATACTTACTTTTATTGATAAATTATTTTAACAAAAAAATGGTACATGTGAACGCCATCATAAACATTTTAATATCACGCTTATTATGACGATGTTATAATAAATTGTGAATTATAATACGTTAGTTCAAACTGCCATAATTAGAATATTAAATAAATGGAATATATTCAGCATTTTATATCTATGTCTAAATTTCATAATTACCTATTTTTTCATAATTATATATACTACATCCAATAATTATCCAATATATTACAACAAGAGTAAAATAACACAATTTTTATAATAACAAAATATCATTAAGGTTGACAAAATATTTTGTTCCAACACATACTAATATGTCTTAAAATTGTCCATGCACATTTAAGTGCTAAAAGACTAATACTATTACAATTTCTTTAAATTCTTCAGGCCCAGTTACAGGTGAACTACTACAAAATGTTATAATTGACAATTAAACTACTATAGAAACAACATATTTAATCTGTCTTGCAACCTCCACTTGATCCTATAATCTGATTTCGGGATGCAACACCACTTGCTACGTCTGATGCCTGAAATAAAGAAAAGAAAGTTGAGGTACGTACCAAACAATGTTAAATATTGCAACAAAATTTATACATGAATACTACAACATAATGTATTTGAGGCACGTACCAAACCAGGTGTCAGTGGCAGCAAAATATTTAGGAACATCTGATCTTGTAATAATGTAGGAACACCTAATGTTGTTTCTAGATTTTTCAACATTAACTCATTAATTTTTTCATGCAAAAACAACATATACATTAGATATGATCCTTAAACACTTAAACAACAGCTAAGCCACATTAATATGCAATTAAATATGCAAAACAACATTTAAACCACTTTGTATTTTTTAAAGTGTAAAGTTTGATAGCCTAATTGAAATATCTATCTCACCTACATGGAGAAAGTGTAATTTTAAGTGTACTTTTATTGCATTTCAAGGTATATAAAGTACTTGGAAAATGTTTACTTCACGTATTGGTACCTTTCTCAATAGACTAAATGATCATGAGTGAAAAGGAAATTACACTTTCTTGAATAATACCATATACACACATATTGCTAACATTTTCAGTCATTTATGTGAATAAGTAGGTGTATCTAGGTGTATAAAGGGACACAACTACAACAATGTACCTAAGGCCAAACAAAAAAGAAGACTCCTGCAATTTAAAGAGAAAAATAAGTATAATGAGAAACACATGCATCATTAATAGTTTCAAAAGGGTTTGGTTCTTATTGTTTTTATTCCCTCAAACTATATAGTTTAAAAGGATTCGTGAAGCAGCTTCTGGCCAGGGATCAGGTGAACTCAACTGTACAATTTTCTGGCTTGACTCATTAGTTCTTCAATACCATGAATGAGGTACTTATCAGTGCATAGATAGCATATTTAAGCATTCAGGCGTAGAAATATTCCAAGGTAGCCTATTCAAAATCAAGATTTAAGAAGAGGATAGCTTTGGTTTGTATAGGATGTGGCTATATGAGCATACAAGAAATATCTTTTATTCTAATCCCAAATTTCCCACCCTTTATCTAAGAATTTTAATACAACTCGGTGTGTGTGAATTAATTAGTTAGTAAGTAGTTTCAAGTTCAAATTTTGAAGTATGCAGCTTGATTAAGGCTAACTTCAGCATAACATAACATGCTATAATAAATTAGTAACAGTAGTCTCAATAGTTACTTAAAACTTGTATGAAGATTGACTTGATAAGTAATAAGACTTGCATAAGCACCCAGAATGAAACTAGCTAACACAGATGCTAGAACCGCCCCAACAACAACCAGTGGCCACAGAATGATAGCAAAGCCTGCAAAGGGCAAACATATTGTCTCCAGGAAAGGGCCTTCACGACCTATAAGATCATGTAAAAGACAATTCCACCCTTTAAAAAGCCATGTAAGAGCCTTTACAAATAGCAACAGTAGATATCACTACATGTCAATTGTTATCCCAATAATCGCAGCCATAATAGCTCCAAGAAGATATTGCATCCTGCATCAAAATATGGAGCTCCATGAGCCATGTGTTTATCAATTTAGAAGACCTTTTATGACCATAATTTTTTTTCATGAGTTGCCAAAATTCTGTCAATGCAGCTCACTAGTTGAATCATTGGTTAAATCTCGCATGGACCAAACATACAATTAAAAACATTAAAAATGCACAAAAGAGAATGAAATAAAAACAATTTAGTCTCAACTTGTTTGCCAAATTAGTAAGGAAGGAAACTTAGGCATTATAGTTAACAAAGAATCATTCTGGTCACTAAAGTTTCCATACATCAAATTTTACTTGTTAATTGGAACTATTATCTCATGAGAAGATCTATAATTCAAAGATGTTATCTGTTAATAATACCTTCTATTAATATTTTGAAAATAACGCATGAGTAAATCATCATTGACAACATACTTTAGGTATGCACAACATAATAAAACCCCTGTTACCATAAACAAAAGATTTGGATCTATTTAAAACAAATTCCAAGATATGCTTTGATTAGAGACATAATGGTAAAACAAAAAAATCAAACTAAGAATATAATGACAAAACCTAATATCATAATATTTTTCATCTGGATCCTTTGGTTGCAAGAGGTCATCTATGACCGAAAAATAAGTATCACAACATTCATTTTTCACATCCTGAACGATATCAAAGGTCTTTGTAATAGTGGTCCATGTTCCATCCTAAAGATGCAATATGAAATTTTGTATTGAGTAACAATATAAGGATAAAACTAACGACGATTTTAATAACCTAAAAGATGAAACATACAATAAAACAGTGGAGAAGTTTATACTCTTTTTCTCCCTCTACAACTTCAAAAGTAGCAAATATTGGTGCAAAATATCCATAGGCTGCTCCACCTATAACACACATACCAGATCAACAGTTAGACACATACCACATAGCACTAGTAGCACCAACAATGAATGTTTCATAACAGAAAAGCATCAACAATGCATATTTCATAACACAGGAGCACCAACAATGCATATTCCATAACGTAGAAGCACCAACAATGAAATATTTATAGCATGCATCTGTATTCTAGCGTCTATGAGATGCAGGGATATATTTACTCTTGCCTATCAATCTTTTCAACTAACAAATCAAATCAAATCATGACAAAATTAGAACAATTCTTTTGTTAGGCACAAATGAAACTAAGCCACTCAGAAAATCACATCAAACATAACTTTCATATGAAGTGCCACAACTAACTTCTTCAACTTGTCCCCAAATATATGTAATCAAATGATAAAAAGGGTTAAATCAAGTCGAAACATCACAACTTTCAAACAAAATGAAAAATGAAAACGAAAACTAGTAAACATCAAAACGCTCTTACCTTTCGTCATTGGTGAGAGCGACTAAAGGTCACCGATTTTCGAAAACACTCCTAATGGTTAGGATTTCAGTCAATCGCTCCAATTGGTTAGGGATTCGCGACACAAATTTGATACTTTGTGAATGAATGTGTTGGGAGAGTTAGAGTTCAAAACAACAAGAACACAAAATTGATTGTGTTGGGAGAGTTAGGGTTCGAAACCCAGTTTGTGGAGGGATTAAAAAATGGAATGAAATGGGAACAAAAGGACTTCAATATTTTCAGTTTGGGAATGAAATGGGATACTTTGGACTTCAATGATGTCAGATTGGAGGGAACGAAGGTGTTTAGGTGTTTTCAGTTTAGAGGGAATGAATGTGTTGGGGTGTTTTCAGTAACATTTTCACTGTGGAGGGAAACATGCGTTTTTATTTAACATATAGAGGGAATGAAACTACGTGAAAAAAATGATACCCTTTAAAATGTGACAGTCATTAAAGTATCGGCTTATACAATATAATATGACACTTTCTTTAAACTGTCATACTAAAACTGCCACCACATACACGATTTTTTGTAGTGATATAACATCAGTTATTGAACCAATGTAATATGTAGTCAACTACATCGGTTAGAAATAGGAATCGACGTCAAATACCCAACCAAATTGGGTGAAGATTTGTGTAAGGGGAGGATACTACATCGGTTATCTGCCCCAACTGATCTAGTATCCTTTAATGTTTTAAAAAACGAAGGCTCTATTACATCGGTTGGCTATAGCAATCGATGTAATAGGGGTATACTACATCCCAACAATCGATGTAGTATACTCTGTTATGGTTAGTTTTAGGATTCACATTTCACATTGGTTCAGGCCTTAATCGATGTAGTATGTGGCATATTACATCGGTTAATGCAATAACCGATGTAATATGAGTAGTTTTTTATTTAAAAAATACAGTTTCGATTAGAGTCTATCCAATTGTGACAAAGTATTTTGACCATTCTTTTCGAATTTCATCTATGGATTGGATGTCTAACGGCTCTGGGTCTTGAAAAAGTTGAAATAGCAAAATGGTGTTAGTCAGATCATAATATGAAACTTGAAAATCATTTTATCTAAAATTTGAACATGTTCATACCTGTTCCCAAGAGTCAGTGATACAAACGCGGACTATGATCCTCATCCAATGCATTACCTAGTATCCACATTCCCAACTCCCTTGTTGCTTGTTACACATTCATTAAGGTTAAATCATGAAACAATTCAAAAACAAATTTTAATAAATTAAATACCTTAGGAAATATCCAACGTTAGGTTCTGGGATGTGGATGTAGATCTTCTACCGAGAACATTACAAACATTAATTGTACTAAAATCCAGGATGATTAGTAACTTGCAGATTATACAAACAAGAGTGATGTATTTTTTTAATTAAATCATACCCTTGTACTACTTATTTCATATCTGAACTTGGCTTCCGATGCAATGAACAGAACCAAACCACAGTTTATCCATGGGATAGATAATCATAATTTGCGAATGAGACCTAAAATAGTCAATCCATTACTCATATTCTCTAAATTACTTAAGATCAAAATATAAAGATGTGAAACTTACGAATGAATAACAAGGGCAAAGTAAATCCTCTTTCTGGATTCTTGAATCTATCCCAGTATATAAGTCTGGCACTCCATTTTTTTTATTTCCAGACTTCTGAATACTTTGTGGCTTAAGGAATCCATAAAATATCAAGATTTCCTATGTTATAAACTAATTGATTTGTGACCTACATTGTTAATATCAATATCAGTAAAAGTGCTTCATGAAACATATTTTCTCAAATAAAAATGTAAAAATGTATAATTACATCAACCATAACTGAATGACTGCAATGTTTAGCAGCCGGTTTCCCTAGATGATTTCTAACACGTCTTGCATGGCTATTGTACAATGGTACACCACCATTGTCCACTCCAAAGATTTTTTCATTCTAAGGAATGACACAATTTGACTTAAATAACTCATGGGAAATCCTAGCCAACTCCTGAATTGGATTCCCATCTGTCTGGAGTGGTTGAGACTTAGGACTTAAACCACCAACAATTTGTGATTTCTCTTTCCAGCCACCGTCATGTAACACAGAAACAAAATATATCAATTGAAATAACATTAAGTGTCAATTTAAATCGCATGAAGAGAAATTATGACAATATACCTAATACTTTTTAGAAATGGCCTTGAGGAGATGTGTAGGCCACAAAATAAATGTACCAAGTGCCTTCCCAACAAAATCTAACCTCTGATGTGGGCACTAGCACCTCAGCATCTGCCTATCTAACTTCTTCAACAAGCACTCGCAAAATCATCTTGAAGTGGCACTGCATGGAGCGTAGAAGATGCAGTATACATTATCCCAATCGCTACCAGTCAAGGAGGATCTCCAACAAATAACTTACACCAATATGAAATATCAGTGTTTGTATCTTCCTCCTCATCCTCAATAGCACAACTCTCCTTTGTGATAGCTCTCCCAAGTGTAGTTAGTACTACATGTTCCCGTAAAAGAGTGTGTTGCTGTGAGATGCCCATGGATTCGAGCTGCTGCTTAAATTCTCGTCTTATTTCATCTCTTATTTAAGATTTTAACTCATCTCTTAATTGATCTTTTAGTTGATCGCTTAATTGATGCCTTAATTCATCTTTCATTCGAGCTAGTTGCTCCATTATGCCAGAATTTTGAGATTAGGTAGAATGAGAAGCTGATCCAAAATACTGTCTCACCACCACACCAAACCCAGTAGTCTAAACATGACCGGAGTGCTCTTTGGTGCCAATAGTTGTGGTCAATATATCTTGTCTTCCTTGGATGATAAAACTTCACTAGGATCTTTGTTTCACCATGTAATCCTGTAAAAAATAATACAATATGTCAACGTTAATTACAAAAAATAAGACATTAGATATGATGAATTTATTACCATATAATCTGTTGGGCTTGGGACTTTGAAGATGGCAGCTATCCTCATGGTTTAGTCTTAGCCAACTTCCATTTCTCATGTTGACTAGGAGGGGATGGAGGAAAAACAACATCATCTGAAGATGATGTTTCTTTTAATCTTTTTAACTTTTATTCCATCAACTTCTTTTCTAATAAATCATACCTCCCCCCTCTCCCCGAGACAATCGGTGGGGGTGACATTCCTATGTTGAATGTCTTCAGCTTTCCTCCTCTTGTCCTACACAATAAAAAATTAAGTTGTGACATCATATGATTTAATTAAATTGTGATGAAAAAAAATACCTGCCAAGAGGGATCCTCTCTAGTTTGGACAAATTGTGTCCAAGTCTCTTCATCAATGTCATATTTTTCACAAAAGGACTTCCCCTTGTATTTACTATAGATGTAGAAACTCGTCAAGTTTGTCTTGAATGGTCTCTTTTTATGGCAATGGATGACAAAATCTTATTCCTAATGAAGCTGGAGGTTTCAAACTCAAAGTTTGTCTGCAAAATAAAATAAATAAGTCATTAAACATACAACAAAAATACTCATCACGTAATTAACCTTTACATGAATGACTTACACAAAGATCCTACCAAATCAGATTTTTCTCTACTTCAGTCACATGATCCCTGTAATATCCTAGAAAATAGCTATAGAATAAAAAAAACTAACCTAGAATTTAGTTTTAGAGATAAATAAGATAATACCTATTTTTTTTAACAGAACAATTGTATAAGTAAATAAAAGATAGTTATTTACTTTTTATTTTTATAACAACCACCTACTCTTTCTCTTTCAAAAGATATTCTATCTCTCTAAGAAGATATTCTGTTTTAGATATTATGTTTTATTCTAATAAAAACCACCAATTATCTCTAAGAAGATATTTTGTTTATAAAAACTACCAAATCTCTCTCTCTCTCTTTCTCTTTCTTTAAGAAGATATACAGTTTCATTCTTATGAAAACCACCATCTCTCAACAATTTCTCTTTAAAGTTTTCTACCTTTTCTCTAGATTTGTGATCTCACAGGTTATCAGATTGACAATCAGAGGACATCCCTAGATTCCTAGTGTTGAGTAGATCAAGAGTGTCTGATTAGATTCTTGAAAAGAGTTAGATTGCCCATGATTTTAGGATTTTTGAGTATCTCTACTCTATAGAGGTGAGCGAAGCTAGTTGTATGTTTTCTTATAAATGTTTGTCTCCTTTGAAATATAAATTTATTTAGAATTATGATATTTTGTAAGGGAAGTTAGTTTGACTGTTTTTGATATATATATTGTAATTATTTATTTTATTAAATATGAATTGGATGAATTTGAATTGAATGGAATGAATGTTTATGTATGGTATGATATCGTATCAATGTTTGTGTTTGTGAATGATGTGGTGTGTGATCGAGACTACCAATTTCCTGACTCTACTAGTCATTGGAATCATAGATGACGATGACTAGGTGGTAAGAGTCGAAGGAGGTTCACATCCTAACTCTACTAGTCATTGGAATCATATATGAAGATGACTAGGTGGTGAAAGTCGAAGGAAGTTCACATCCTGACTCTACTAGTCATTGGAATCATAGATGAAGATGACTAGGTGGTGAGAGTCGAAGGAGGTTCAATCCTAACTCTACTAGTCATTGGAATCACAGATGAAGATGACTAGGTGGTGGGAGTCAAAGGAGGTTCATATGACTACGCCACGGTGTGAAAAAGAACCGGTCAGACTAGATCATATGGATTGAGTTTATATGACCGTGTTACAGTGTGAAAAAGAACCAGTCAAACCGGATCATATGGATTAAGTTTATATGACTACGCTACGGTGTGAAAAAGAACCGGTTATACCAGATCATATAGATTACGATTATATGACTGTGCTACGATGTGAAAAAGAACAGGATAGACCAGATCTTATGGGTGTCTCATGAGTGTGATGTGTGATGTGTTAGTGATGATGTGATGTATGAGATGAGTTATAAAAGCTTGATTTGTTGTTGTTTGGTTGGAATAGAAATTTAATTTGTGAATATATATATTTTAAAACTCTCTAGGTTACCCTTCTTTTTGTGTGTTGTTTGTTTGTTTTTTTAAAAACTGCGATGATCGTGTATATTACACGTAAGCAGAGGATTTGACAGGTGATGTGAGTCTCGGTGAATTGTTAGAAAAGCTTTATTTTATTTTATCTGTAATTTTACAAAGATATTTTTATTAAATCTTATGTGGAGAAATATATTTTAAAATACATGATGAATATATGAATTTTTATATCCAAGTTTATTATATAATTTTATGCAATAAAGTTCCTATCGTATGAAAAATATGGGATGTTACAATCCCAGTCTAGAACCAAAATAGATACCTTCAAACATGTTTAAGACACCCAAATAATTGACAAACTGGGCATGATTAGGGCCTGAAGCCCTACCAGTTTGAGGGTCTATGTCAATTGCGACTCTAGCGCCACCAAGACGACTAACGGTAAAAGCTTTCAAGTGTGTAGCTTTTCTAGTCTTCTTTGATGAATCAACCATGACCTAAAAAAACATAAACATAACATTAAAAATAACAAAATTAAATGTTCAAATTAAGTAAAAACAATGTTCAAATTAAATAAAATTAAAATAATAAAGCAAATAAATAATTAACTTTACTTATTTTAATTCTGGAAGTGTTACAATGTTCTCCCATATTCCTTCATTATGATTATTCAGCATAGCGTGTACTTCATCAACATCATTTTTCTCATTCATTGGAGGTAGTCTTGAGTGTGAAGGATTGTCAACATATTGGGCTATTGAGTCATCATGGTTATTGACATCATATTCATTTCTCCCTTGGATGACAATTGACCACCTTTCACTAGAAGGATCTTTGACATAAAAAAAACTTGTTTTGTCTGGTAAGCCATGATGAAAAGATCTTCCTTAGAACCTATCTTTTCAAGATCAACCAAGGTAAAACCCAAGTAATCAACATGCACTCCTGTGTTACTATCAACCCATTTACACTTAAATACTGGAACTCTAAATTTCACGTAGTCAACTTCTCATATTTCTTCAATTACTTCAAAGTAACTTATTGTATCCGTCACGAAATTGTTATCTTTTAAACTAGTAAAGTGCATTGACTCTACCTCAAAGGTGACACCGCTATTCTGCATTGCACTTTTTTTATCCTCAATGTTTGTATAAAAAGAGAACTTATTAATATCATATCCAAACCATGTTATCACATCAAAGTTAGGTCCTCATGCTAACCATTTCAACCCATCAACATCACAATTTTTTTCACCAATTTTCCCTTTAAATCATTTAAAAAACGTCTTGTTATGCTCAGTCAATAACCATTTGTCATTGGCACGTGGGTTCATTGACTCTAACAACATTTTGTGTGCATCTATGTATGGAAGAACATCATTAGTATTGTTCAAAATATACAAGTGTGCTTGGAGTACCTATTGTTGATCTTTTAGAACTACCCTCATACTTTGTGTGCCTTTGCCTTTATGTGTTCCTTCATACCGAGACCTTAGGACACTTATAACATCTTCTGACATATATGTGGTACAAAACTCAATTTCTTCCTCTACAATATATATCTCAACAATAAATGTTTCTGGTAGATATGGATTTTTCATATACCCTTTGAATATGTTTATGCATCGCTCAATTGGGTACATCCACCGAAAAAACACAGGACTATATATTCTAGTTTCTCTCACTAGATGAACAATTAAATGGACCATGATATCAAAAAATGAAGGAGGAAAATACATCTCTAGTTGATATAAGAAAATGATAGCTTCATTTTCTTCCATTGTGATGAATCGGCAACATGTCGTAACAACCCATCTCATTTTCTTTCATTTCCATGCCATGTCAAGTTCTTTACATCCTTAACATTGGCAAAAAAAAAAAAAACGTTTTAATCATGGTATGATTGGAGGATACCACAATACTTTTGCAAGAGACCCTTTTGCAGGAGGATCCTTAACATCAGTGCGGTTGTAAGCCTTGTATAAAACTAGTAGAGAAAATGTGTTTTTCTACTAATGCATGTTTTTATTTACATCAATTTAGTTTTAACTGATACATCAGTTGGAGCCTCCTAACCGATGTAGTATCTTCAGCGCCATAACAAAGTTTTCAAAATTTGAATTTTTATTTTTTCATTTCTACATCGGTTATGAGTGGCAACCGATGTAGAATATGATATACTATATCAGTTTTCGGTTAACCATGTAATATTTCTTCAAATATTTACAAAAATATCACCGCATTTTTATTTATCAATTCCGTTTTAACCGATATCTTGTAGAATTTATATTTTTTTTACTAGTGATTGTCGTTCCTTTACTATTTTTGTCTATTAATGAATAATTTCTTCAACTTTCAAGAATATGACACATCCAAATCGATGTTCATTTCTGTTTAGCCTCTTATAAATGAAAACTTCCTTTATTTTTTTTAACTTGAAAGAAAATAGGTAAAATAATATTATTTTTTATTTTGTATCCAACCTATTCACTAAAAGAAGACACGCTGATAGGTACAAGAAGAATGTGTGGGATGAAGAGCCCATGAAAGAAGCGTGGGCCAAACCCACGCTGAAATAAAAAAACGCACGCAAAATCAGAAAAAATTAAAAAGTAAAAAAGATAGCAAAGCGTGGGTCCAGCCCACGTATGACCCACGCATGAAAACTTTTTAGAATTAAATAAATGTAGACAGTGTGGGCCTAACCCATGCAAGATTAAAAAAAATTGAAAAATAAAATGAAACCATGCGGCGGTGAGACCCACGCATAATAATATTTCAATAATTACTTAATTACAGGAAGCGTGGACTTGACCCACACACATAAAACTATTTAGAATTAAATAAATATAGATAGGACCCACACAAGATTCAAAAATAAATTGAAAAATGAAATAAAATCATACGGCGGTGAGATCCATGCATAATAATATTTCAATAATTAATTAATTACAAGAAGCGTGGGATTGACCCACATAAAATGAAAAAGAAAAATTAAAAAAAAAATGGAATGAAGTTTAGTAAGCAGTGTAGGTTAGACCCATGCAATGCAAAAGAAAATTAAAAAATAAAATAAAATCAGTGTGGGTTTGACCCACACAAGGATGAAAAAGATTTAAAAAATATAAATTTTTATAAACTACCTAAATAAAATATTTAATTTATAATTAAAAAATAGTATAGTTAATTTATTTTTAACTTATATTAATAATTGTAATTTTATAAGAGTGAATTTAATAATAGAAAAATAAAATAATATAAAATGTATCTATGTATGAAAATTTAAAAAATAATTATTTTGTATAAAATTATTTATAAAATTGTTTAATTTTGAAAAATTAAATTGTTAAAAAATTAAAAAAATACTAAAAATTATAATTGAAATTTTTTTGAATAAAACTATAAGTTAAAAAGTAAATGTGAACTATGTAATTAAATTTGGTTTAAGAACAACAACTCGACTTTAGGCCTAATAATACTTTAATAAATTTAACTTAAGAGTGTCTTTGAAACTTATTAGGAGGTGTTAATATCATATAGGATTGTGTAGTATATGTGATCACTTGTATAGTTAAATTAGGCTTAAGAAGCACAATTGGACTTTAGGCCTAAGAATGAGTTAATAAATTGAACTTGAGAGTGTCACTTTGGCTTGAGACTCATTAGTGGGTGTTAATATCATATTGTATTGTGTTTAGTAAATATGTTGACTTGTGTAATTAAATTGAGCTTAAGAACAACCATTAGACTTTAGGCTTCCTTTAGTTTCAGTTCATGTTAACACAAAAAGTTTAATATTTTATATTTATACTTTAAATTTGTATCATGTATCTTTTAAATGTATCTATTTAAATATATTTAAAAAACAAAAATAACAACATTTATATATATATATATATATATATATATATATATATATATATATATATATATATATATATATATATATATATCACTATGCATGTCAAGACTATAATGTATAATGAAATGAGATATTTTTTTAATGAATAATAAATACTTCTTTAGTAAAAAATTGTTTGACTTGGTTAAGTATATGAAAATAATTCAATATCTCAATGTAGTAAAAAATTTATATTTGTAATACTATCACTAGTGGAAAAAAGACATTTAATCGCGGTTGAATAAGGCTTACAAGCGCGGTTCCGGAACCGCGATAAAAAATACTGAAGATACAATCGCGGTTGTAAACTACGATGGAAAGTATAACATACCACCGCGATTCTTTAGCAACCGCGTTAAGAAATGCTCACAACTGCGATGGAAAGTATAACATACCACCGCGGTTCTTTAGCAACAGCATTAAGAAATGTTCACAACCGCGATGGTTTATTAACAACTGCGATGAACTTCTTGGCAGCTTCTAGAAGCTTCTTTGTAAGGTTTCTAGTGTTGGGACCGATCTCGAGAACGACGTCAGTGGGTTTGATGCTGGATTTCTGCACGATGGAGTCGATGAGCAAAGGATTCTTGAGAATGTGCTGGCCCTTGGACTTGTGGAAAGAGATTCCTCCTTGGTACGACATGTGTTGTTGTGCGTTCGCCTTCTCCTTCTTCACTTTCCCTCCCGCCACTCAAACGCGCTGCACTGTTTTGGTTCAAAGAGCTCACACTAGTGCGCGCAGGAACACGGAGTGACCTATCAGAGAATTAAGGTTTCACACTAGTGCTACAGTATTCATGCATATACAGAAAATATATAGAAAAAGAGTGAATATAAAAATAGTACCCGCAACGAAAGAGATCTTCTTGGTTCTGGGGCCACCGTTGCCCTCAACTATTTCAACAACCTTGAAGGAATCAACATTATCGGCGTCCTTAGCAAGAGATTTCGGTAGCAAGAGCCACAGGAGAGAATGACGAGAGAGGAAGAATGACCCAAAGAGATGAAGAGGGAGGAAGAAACCGTGAGACCCAAAGATGGAGGAAGACGAGGGCGCAAAAGCCCTAAAAAAAAGGGATACAAGCGTGGTTGTTAGTGGGAACCACGTTGGTATTTCGTAGGGAGATACAAATGCGACCGCCCTTATATCTCCCTGCAAAATACCAGCGCGGTTGTCTAAACAATCATGCTGGTATCTCCCTGAAATTTAATATTTGTGCCTTACTATCGCCGTTCTCGCTCCAACCGCAATGGTATGATTGCACTTAATTTCAAAAATGTCATTGCATTATTTTTAATTGCGGTTCCTTTTTAACTGCGATGATATCCTGCTGTGGAATGTGTTTTTTCCACTAGTGTATTCAAATAGGATTAAATTGATTTGTTGACTTGATATAAGATTATGTGATTTTGTGTAATAATCATGTATTACACTAACACGTACTAATTTTAATTTTCTTTTAAATAAGTATTATTTCATAAAAATATATAATAAGGAGTCAATTCATTTCTAATCAATTTGGGATGCACGTTCGAACCTAGGTTGGTATCTAAATAATATATTACCTATGGTGCTATGTAAATAATATATTGTAGAAAAATATAGTTTTGGTCCTTATATCTTTCATGAAGGATAGTTTTAATTTTTATATCTTTAAATTAATAAACTTGTTCTCAAACTTAAAAAAAAAAATATGTTAATTTACTAATTTTTTCAACTTTGTAACAGATACAATATAATTATCTCTAATTTAACCTAAAGTAACATATTGGTATTTGAAACAACACTGAAGGTCATCAATTATAAAACATGTGAGGGTGAACAAATTTGTCAGGAATAACAATAATTATAAGGTTGTCATTTATGCATAAAGATTAATAAAAGAGATTTTTAAATTACTTTTTGTTGTAATTTTAACTATATTTTAAAATCATAATACTTGATTTTCGGTAATTATACAATAAAAATTACTAAAAAATGTACTTAATGTATTAAAAAATAAAACTTTTTTACATAAAAGTAATTATTTTATACAAATTATGACCATAACTATAACAATGAAGGAATTTGTTATAATATTTTACCATTTTTAGAAATATATGATTTTATCGAAAGGGTAGGTGGGAAATTTACTATTATGACACAATATTTTAAAAAATAAATTAAAAATTATATATTTAAGAAAATTAATATATTTAAAGAAAGGTTAGCATAGGCTAGACTCACGCATATGCCACATCACACATATGCTTGGGCTAAGCCGTCGCACATCAATGGCACATATGCGTGGGCTGAGCCGTCACATGATGTAATGTTTAAAGTTAAAACGTGGGTTTAGCTCACGCACAACCCACGCATATTGGTTTATAAAATTCCAAAATTTTTCAGATCCGCACATTCGTCTTACCCAATTTTTCAAAAACTTTACCTCTTAAACCCTAAAAGCCACCACTGTTGCTGTGCTGTCCAATTTCTTCAGCATTTTTGCTCAAATTGCATCCTCAATCCATTATAAATTCGATTTTGGTTGATTGTTCGGTTTAATTTTTGATTTCATCATTAGATTTGTTGATTTTCAGTTTTTGAGTTAAGTGTTGTAGTAGTTTGTTGTGGTCGACGTTTGGACGTGTGGTGGTCGGCGTTTGTACGTGGTCGACGTTTGGACGTGTGGTGGTCAGCGTTTGTACATGGTCAGCGTTTGGACGTGCAATGTGCCTGAGAGTTAATGTAGCAACAATGTTACGTGTCCGACAGTGGAAACGAGGAAGTTGAAGCAATTCAATTTTTCAGATCTGAAAGCAGCAACGAAGAGTTTCAGGTCTGATGCATTACAGCAACGAAGGGTTTTGGGAAAGTTTACAAAGGATGGTTGCATGAGAAGACTCTCACACCAACCAAAGCTGGTTTTGGAATCGTTGTTGCTGTTAAGAAATTGAATTCCGAGAGTTAGGGATTTCGGGAGTGGCAGGTTAGTGTAACTCTCCTTTCTTAATTTCTAAATTAAATGTTCATTAATATAATCTATGTTATGCTAATGCAGTCACACCTAGTGTTTGACACCAAACACTGCTTTATAAAGTGTTGTTGAGGTTTTGATTAATAAAACATTTGACATATCTAACGAACTCACGTTTTTAATCTAATCATTTTAATAATGTTATGAAAGAATCTCATGTTATTTGAAACACACGCAAAAAGAAGGCTTAAACATAAGGGCCTAATAAGAAAACATTATGGATAGGGTTTCTCTTAATGCGGAGGTACTGATTAAGAAACATTAGACACTTTTTATTAAACGTTTTTAACTGCTTTCAAGACATTTTTATTAGCTATTGTCAATGTGATACAAATATGGAGAAAATAGTAAGTGAAAAAATATAATAAATTTTTTTATATAAGTAACATTCTTTTTGAACCAATTGTTAGTTCATATATTTTCTTTAATTAAAAATCAATACCTCAACAATCTATGCGAAAATAATAACCTTTTTTATTAGTTTTAATCAGTATGAGAATTTTCTTTTATGAGATTTACATACATAAGATTTTTAAAAGAAACAAAATATTATTTTTTGATAAAAAATACTTACAACAAGTCATTCTTTAGTTGATATTTAATACCTGGACCATGATTATGTAAATGAAAGAAATTTTAAATTATAAAATATATGTTTCACTTATTTATTATTTAATTTAATGTTTAATTTTGTATGTTATTATTATATTTATAAATTTTGTATGTTTCACTTATATATATTAGGACAATTAGTGAAATCCATAATATCTTTCGGTAGTTATTACATTGACCGTCAAAGTCATTACCTAGGCATTGATAAATCATTTTAATTGTGTAAAAGAATTGGTTCAAGAAGAATGATTTCAAAACGAACTCAACGAAGGAAAAGAAGAAGTAAGAATGACAAAGGAAATAGTTAGGGTGTTACGTGACCAGACGAAACTCATGCATCAACAGCTTACTACCATGATGGAGCGTCAATGTGTTGATACTTCAACTGGTACGAGTCGAGTTGACCCACACTATGATGAAGATCATGATGACCAATCCCTTCCATGAGTTTTACATATCTTTTTTTCATTTTATTTTAAAATTGTAATTTTGTTTTTGGACATTGCAGTTTAGTATTTTTAATGGACTATAATTGTAACTTAGTATTTCAATTCAAAATGGACTATAATAGAGTTCTATGTATTATTGTTTGTTGATATTTTTTGAATTTTAGGGTTTGGTTTTCAAATTTATAAAATATTTTTTTTTTAAATTATTCTTTGTTTGGGCTAAGTCCACACTAAGGCCAATTAAATATTTAATATTTCACCTCTTGCAAGGGCCAAGCCCACACAATAATAAAAATAATATATTATTTTCTTGACTAATGCGAGACCAAATCCACGCAAGCTTCAATTATTTATTTTATTATAAGCGTGGGACAGGCCTTCACAAACACCACCTAATAAAATATTTTTAAATTTAAGCGTGGGTCTAGCCCCCGCAAGCTTCTGCGACTTCTGTAAGCTTCTACAATTTTTGTGTGAGTCTGGCCCACGCATATTTTATTATATTTTATTCCACGTTAGCTTGCGTGAGTTAGTCTCCGCAAGCAACTGGTTTTAGGTGTTTTGCGTGACCTTTTGACTCATGCTATTTAAGTGTTTTCCTGTAGTGATTTTTCGAATTACAGTTAGCATTGAAGAGTTTCTTTTGATTGTGAGTTAGCATTGAAGAGTTTCTTTTGATTGTGTGTTATTATTCTTTGTTTGTTACCTTTAGATTGAGTGGAGGTATTGGTTGATAAGAATTTGGTTTGCACATAAAATATATTTTTCCACCAGTCTTAAGAAGCGAATAATCATATTATTAAGCAATCAAAAGTATATATTATTAGGTTTCATATGAATAAAAGATAATTAAAATATCATAAATAAGTGATTATAATATATTACTATTCATATATTACGTATTTATTATCCTACATCTTCATCTTCCTTGTCCTTGTCTAACTTAAGCATTAAAATAATAAAGAAAACAAAATAAGTTAGGGTAATAATATTTCTTTATTTAAAATATCTCAACCTTTTTGCATATGTAGGCAATGAAATTGCGAGATAATCCGTACATTAATAAGAAAAGAACGTGCCACCAACAGTACGTTAGTTCATTTGTCTTAATCTCAATCACATGGAAAATTTACTACGTAACTTTAACACTAGCGCGTTTTTACGACACGAATGAAACAATAAGGGAAAAAACATGCTAGCTGGTCACATTGTCTTCATCGAGTCACCGACAATGAAGAATGAACACCAGTCTCATTCAGAACAAAGAAACATCAAATTTGCCATCATTGACGTGAAGAACCCCGAATTAATACTGATCGGTGAAAGTTTTCTAATTTATTTACTAAATAAAGGGAAAAGACTTTAATTGCTTATATATCTTTCATTTATTCTCCCAATCAAATATATGGGCATGGCTAGATGATCCAGCTGAATAAAAGAATTGTCAAATTAGGATTCTTGGTCAGTGCCGCAAGATCTCTATATATAGTTCCATTTGTTTGAAATTATGGATATTAATTTAAAAACCTCATCGAGCAGAGTTGCGTAAATTACTCAAAAACATGAATGTATATTTTAAGTTGCAGGGATTTAGAAAAATATTTATGTAAATCCATTGTGGAGCAATACGCAATTAATATACTTATATCAAGTACAAGGTAGTTTATAATGAAATAATTTTTGTTCAGTCATGTGTTTGTACAAACTGTTGTTTTAATCACTTAAGAAAAATTACACATGCTTATTTGCATACGCGTTACTTAATATAGGAACCTAAAATGTTAACAAAGTTGTTTACAGAATAAAAATTTTGAAGAGAAAAAATATTGAACCATGTAACTCATTTATACGACTAATAGTTATCTTTAGTACGTAGAATTAGGCTTTCTCTCCACCCAAATGGAAAACCATTTCTTTGTGTAATGAATGAGATTGTTATGCATTGCATTCAGGTTTAATTCTTAGCAGTTAAGTTAAAACGCATAAACCAACAACAATGACACGATTATGAAAACATAGTTTGATGTCTTGTTCTTTCCCCAGCATTTCCTTGGTCGTTAAGTATAATTAACGAATTAATCACCCCTTATTGGAGCCCAAAAGCTTGCACTGAAGTGAAGTTGTCTTCTGGAAGCAATTTAATACAGAGAGAGAAAGAGGAAGAGCGTGTGGGTATTTTGTGATTACCATGAAAATGGAGTTCACACCGACACAAGCTTAGTTTGGTGGAGATAGAAAAAACCGTAACTACGTGAAACAATCAACCTGGGAAACCTATTTTAGACTTTGGTTTTTTAGTATGGTGTCCCATAATACTCAACCAAGAATTAACGTGTTCAAGTAGCTAAACCTCATTTTAATATTATAAAAATTGATCTTCAAAGTAGTATATTTTATACATTTCCAATAATTGGGGACTTTACAACCAATGAGTGCAGGCACTTAGTTTTATAATAGTAAATGATAAAGTGAATTAAAAATTGAATTATATACACTGGTATACAGTGTGACATGGCTTTGTTTGGTTTAAAAGTGAAACAAAGGAAAAGAATAAAAAATAAGATGCTTTATTTAGGCTTGTTTGGTGTCAAAACAAAACAAAATGATAAAAAAAAGGAAAAGAATAAAAAATAATATGCTTTCTTAAGCTGTTAAAATATTAAAAAAATATAGGAAAAACATGCAATGATGTAAATAAAATGCAAAAATATCTCGAATAAACAAAGTTTTTTTTTTTTTATAAAGTCTTGCCTTATTCCCTTTCTTTTAAAATTGAAAAGAAAGAATAACGGAGAGATTCACAATTATTCTTAGTTTTCTTCTTGTTAGATGCTCTTAGGAAGAATTCAATTCTTTTTCATCTACCATTCCTTCATATTTTTTTCATCCCTTTTTCTCATATATCAAATGATTAATAAGTAAAATTAGTTACTATAAAATTAATAACATTAATGAAATTTTACTATTGCATGATAATGTCAAAATAATATATAACATTTTCTCCTATTTTCTAATTACAAATAATCATGTTTGGAAAATTTATTGATTTTTATATTAATTATCTTAAAAATATATTGCCAATGCTTTGTGACTGAATGATAATGTAAAGTTATTTTATATTATTTTCTTATAATCATTAAACTGAAAAAAGTTACATTATGAATATATTTAAATTAAATCATAGAACTTAAATGATAGTATGATATTATCATATTCTCGTACAATATAATATATTGTTGTATACTTGAAAATTATTTATAATATTATTTTAAAGTTGCATTTAAAATATTTTATATTAATTAATATTGTAACTATCTTTAAAAATACTCTTATAATATATCAAAACTAAGCTCTTATACGTAACTTTACACTCAAACCAAATATACTTTTCTTAGGAGGGATATAAATTAAAAAAAATTAAATGAAATTTATTAAGTTAAAAGTCATTTATAACTTTTAATCATTACAATGAAATTTTCAGAAAAAAAACATTAAAATGAGTGTTTCTTATCTTATTTTTATATTTAACTTTAATAATAAATATTTAACATATTTTAATTAATATTTGAAATAATTTCAGTTATTTATCAAAATCTAAAAATGTTAGTTAGGCCTTTAGTATATTTACTTCTTTTAAAAGATTATTATAGAGCTTTTATATACGCTTTAATTATACAGCCCACGCTAATAGAAAAAAAAAAAGTTAACACTAATGACAATTTAGTGTGAACAATCCATTTAATACTATTTATTTGAGTCAAAAGATACAGATGTTTATCATGACTAAATTGTAGCATAAGTTGACATTAATATAAGTGAATAGAGATGTAGGGGATGGACCCGAACAAATTTCCAACTTAATTCGTTCGTATTACACCACTAGTTAAAGATACACGCACGTACTTAATTTAGAGTTCCACCATTTTAAGAATCTAGTTAATTAATTCAAAATAGATCTTAATTTCAAGGGAAACACATTTTATCAATTATACATTTATTACATATTTTCTAAAGTTGACTTTACATATGTTTTAAAGTTGACTTAAGTGTTTAAATATTTGTCGGACATCATCTTATTCTTAATTTATGGTGTACATGTAACAAGTAGAACTTTTAGATATTGAAAGTATGAAGGTATAATTCAAGAGAAGGATGCGTAAATTAAAGTCTTGTAAGAACATTTAATATCCACTTTGGGGTTTGAGAAAAGCTATTCCATAAAGACATCATGATTTTGACTTGCAATATAGAGAATAATGAACAACAATGGGAAGAGAAACAAAACAATAATAAAGGTCAAGCTTACGTGCTTCTTGAACTCCGAAAAACGTTATAAAGCTTGAAAAGAAAGAATGTTCATGAAGCAGAGACATTAAGGATTGAGAATGTGAGAATTCAATCATGTTTAGAGGAAAGTCAAGCGACACAATTCAATTATAAGTTGAGGTAGAATGTCAGAGCTAAGGAGGAAAGTCAAGCGACACAATTTAATTATAAATCGAGGTAGAATGTCAGAGCCAAGGAGGAAAGCCCAGCGACACAATTTAATTATGAGTCGAGGTAGAATGTTAGAGCCAAGGACATTGAGTAAGTACGACCAATGAAATTAGTATCTAAAACACAAAAAGTCGACAGTAGTTTGAAAGTCGAGATAGGATACCATGCCTCGACACAAACACTATTTGGAGCAAGAGACTCTTGATGCATCCTTTGTAAAAGGTATAATGGAGACATCTCTACCAGCTAACTAGAAAGCCTTAACATTGGACAAATGATAGGACAACAAGTCTTGACAAGCACGTCGATATTTACATCACACAAATAGGAATGTATACTATGGAAGACACGGTCCTGTGTCTTCCCAACATCCTTGAAAGGAGTTGCTTTGAGTTGCTTTACAGGATTGTCAATAACTTTATAAGCCACTTTGACATGTTTATTATTGAGTTTGGCACGTAACTCGCAATAAGTGAGCCTCATCATCTCACCTTCCTCACCTTGGTGAACATTCACCAAGAAAAAGGCAAGCCATTACGAACGTTCATGGAACGGTTAAAAAAGGTAGCACTTAATATAAGGAATCTCAACCCAGAAGTGACACTTCACCACCTTGTCATTGCCTTCAATCTAGAACCATTCACTGATAGCCTATGTAAGAAACTAGAGTCCAATTCGGATAAACTACAACACAGAGTTGCCTAGTTCAAATACCTTGAAGAACTGAAAGATTTTAGAAATCAAGTAAAGGTAGAAGTCCCAATTGAAAAGAAGACTGGTGACAACACCAGGGGTAACAAACACCCTAGCCAAGTAAAACCAAAGGAGACTAGAGGGTCATGCTTTACACGACGCACACCTTTTTACTCTAATAGGCAATGAATTTTAGAGGAGGCTCTTAAAGCATAACTCATTATCACACCAAGGAAGGTGTTGACACTTCCCAATGTATCATAATAAACACTATCAATATCATAGAAATTACAGTTATAACACCGACGAGTGTGGTGTCAAGGAATTGGTGCAAGCGGGACATCATCAAAAATTTGTGAAGAAAGAATAAAAACTAAGAGAGTATCGTTCTTAGTGAGATGTTGACTACGATATAGATAATGAGAGATACCAACAAAAGGCACCAAGAAACAAAAATGACCGTAGTCGCTCTTTGCAAGGTTATTAAAGCCATAACAAGGAGCTTTGTAGGCAGAGGAAGCTCAAATTCGACTAAAAGAAGACACTTACATGTAGTGTAGTCGATTATTGAAGTCAATACATGACTACAACGTGACATGCCTCCCCTCACATTCACAAATGTTGATTTCAAGTTTTCAATCTTAATGTTTTTGTGGGAAAGGTATAGAAGGCCAATAATGAAGTACTTGGCCAAAGAAAATAATTTCTCTTGCTTTGGCAAATTTTTCTTGTTTCAAGACTCTTTCTTACCTTTTGGCCTCTTTATGCTTGGGGGCTAATATATAGGATACTGAGGACACCTCGTGAAAAAAAGAAAGAAGTTTTAAGATGTTGAATACACCTCGTCCTTCTCAAGCTTGGAGGCTAATGTACGATATATATAAAAAATATGGGCAAATTACCAACTTAATCTACATTAAACCATGAAACTAATACATTATCTTGTCACCTAACCTAAAACACACGCTCAACCTAAAGTACATACAAAATCAACCTAAAGTTCTACACTTGTAAAAATCTAGTTAATTTACTATAAATTGTTCATTAATTACATATTTAATTAATATATAATTTTCAAAATTGACTTAAGTTTGGGAATAGCTATACTTACTCTTAGTTTAGACCATACACATATTATAAGTGAAATTTTCGAATATTGGAAGAAGGTATAACATTTAAAAGCATATACTTTAAATGAAGTGTTTTTAAATCAATAACAAGATAATTTAGTTTTTGTAATGTTTTCCCATTTTAGTTTTCAAAAAGTTTTTTTCCCTCTATTCATCGTACGTCAAAAGAACTAAAACTTTGTACAGAAAATTAAGCTTAGTAAATTTAAATTTTTCTGTCTAAATAAAATATTTGAAAAATAAAATAGCTTAAATCAACATAAATTTAAATTTAATACATTTAAATATTTTGGAAAATTTACAATGCCCTATTTAAAAACAAACTACATACACCACGATATTATCTTTTATTTGTCACTACCAAAATTTTAGCTACCGTCTCGCAACCTATCCAAACCCAAAATGTTTTCATATTATTATCTACCAACACAAAAATACTTTTCTATTTATAAAACTGTTTCCATGATCCGGAAGTAAACATATTATAATAAAAAAAATTATTTTCGAACATTCCAAAACGTAGTAATTTATATTTAGAGTAAACAAACTGAAAGTATATAGAAAAGAGGAATTCATCACATAAAACACTTTTTTCCCTCTTCAACGTGTCTAAATCGCTTTAGGCCTCCCTTAACTGTGTAGGTCATTCCATCACTGCTCCTCAAATTAGATCCACACGTTGGCACCACGAGGAAAAGCTGGGTCAAACTCAAGAATGTTTTTTCTTTTCTTTCTCCGTAAGTTACTACGATAACCTATTCAATAATTTTTTAGGCTTTTTTTTTATATTACACTAATTTTATTATAATCTCCTTTAAAAGGGTGCATATTTATAATGTATAAAAATGTATAACGTTTTTAAAATTTAAGGAAGTGCACGTTTAATGTTTTTAAAACTTAATAGGTATACATGGAAGGTAAAAGAGAAGATAAATATAATGTTTCTAAAATAAATAAGAAAATTGTATAGAATTTTTAAAAAAGTTGGAGTGTTGAGAAATCTCAAGAAATGTTTATGTAATTTACTCTTAAAAAGTTTTTTTTTTAAATATTTTTTTAATATTAGCTTACCGACGTCTCTAAACTTATGCTACTATTGAAGTTTGGTTGTATAAACACTTTATGGTTTAATTATTTATAAACAGTGATTATACTAATATTATAAGTTCTATCGCAAAAAAATCATATTAATTTTGATTATGCAGAGACTGCATCAATCATACTTAGTCGTTTAGATAATTTTAATTAGTAATAGCATTACTATTCCTAAAATGACCAACTTATATACGATTTTTCACCTCCTATTATTTATGGCTCCTTGAAATTAAGCCTTCGAAAAAAATGGAAGGACCAAGTCAATCATTTAATATATTTTTAACTTAATAAGATTTTGCTTTATTTCTAAATTAGACCAACTGAATTCTCTGTCTATTCTAATATTTAGTTTTAATATAAATAAATTTAATGATGAAAAGTACATAATAAATAATTTTAATATAAATAAATTTAATGAAGAAAAGTATGTTTTATTTGAATAAGTAAAAGATAAAAAATAAAATTTTGTTTAGAAAGGATTTAATAATGATTAAATATTAAAAAAATATTTACATTATAAGAAATTTTGAAATTACCGATAAATATATAGTTATTAGTAAAATATTTATTAGTAAATTTTAGTGATGAATAATTTAGTAGTCAATTTTACTAGTATATTTTATCGATAAATTAAATCTATTAACCTGTCGGTATGTTGACGGTTAAGGCTCGTGATAATGAGAATAATTAAAAATAATAATAATAATAATATAATAATATTAAACCCTAAATAATAATAATAATAAATATTTATAATAAGAGTAATGTTATTTTGATTCTGAACGTGTCGTTGATAACACTGGTGATAAAAATATATTATTTTAATCTAGCGTGTAAAGTAAAAGAGATTTAAAGACAGCGTTTACATTTAAAGACCATAAACATAAAACATTGATGCGCGTCTTCTCGTCTTTTTCGTGCTCTCGTTCTCTTCGACTTCTCGTCTTTTTCGTTCTCTCGCTGTTGTCTCGTCTTTTCTGTGACCGTTCTTTTCCATTGACGATCCCTGTTGTCTTGGTTTGCTGCCTTCGTGTCATTCTAGCGATGTTTTGACAGTTCCACTTTAGTTGTGTTGTTATTGTAAAGGTGTGGTGGTTGAAGTAAAGGTTTGTCTTTTATGTGGTTTTTGATAAAAAAATAAGGTTTTTTGGTTGTTTAAAGGTTGTGTTTTTGTTTACGTATGATTTCCGTTTGAGGTTTATGGTTGTGGAGTAAAGGTTCGTTTTTTATGGAATTTTTGATGAAAAGGAAAGACTTTTATTTGGTTTCATTGTTTAGTTTTTTGCCGAGGTAAGTTTTTTGTTAGGGTTTTAGGGTTGTGATGTTTGAATATTTTTGTTTCTTTATTGTATGATGCCGAGAAAGATGGGTTGTGTGCTCATTTTGAAAGTGTTTTCCTTTTGAATGAGTGGTGGGTGGGTGTGTTGGATGGTTTTGCGTGGATTGTTTGCTGCCATGAATTGGTTGTTTGGTATAAGTATTTGAAATTTTGAACATTCATGGCTACAATTTGGTATAAGTATTTGAAATTTTGAACATTCATGGCTACAAAAGGAATTACTGAGCATGGTGGACAATGTAATGAACTTTTGATTTGTAGGACATGATGCAAACCATCTAAGATTCGAAAACATCAGAGGTTACCTATGCTTTAACGAAGGAGACACCTCAGTTAAACTTTTTACGACTGAACTCAGACGTGTTCATGAGGACCATTTTTGCAGATAAAGTTCTTAACTTCTTTAATTACAACCATTATAAGGATTAATCACGCTTTCATTGACCAAAATATGTTCATTTCATACACTTCTGTTCATTAATATTGATTCTCAGCTTACAAAACATCAGAGGTTACCCAAGATTTAACGAGAGGACACCGCAGTTGAGCTTTTGGCGACTAAACTCACACGTGTTCACAAAGACCATTTTGCAAATTAAGTTCTTAACTTCTTAACTTACTATTTATTTTTATATTATAATTGAAATTAAAAAGTAAATCAGTTTTAATAAAAGCATATGTATATATATAAATATTATTAAACGACATATTTCAATTCGAATTGTTAAGCACATTAGAAATTGATGTAATTAATTCTGCATATTTCTTATTATTTGTAAAAGGTATTAAATATGGTTTTATAACGGAAATTTTATTTTAAATCAAATTCAAATTAGTTTTAATTTTCGTGCACTACATTGATGTGTATTTAATAACATTGAATGTTACAGATTTTAAAAGTGCTTAAAGATTCACTCACGGTAGATGATAGGATTATTTGAAATTAAGACGTAATTGATTGATTAATTTTAATTATAATAATTATTATCTTGTTAATGGTATAAAATAATTTTTTAGAGAAAAGTTTCGTAAAAGTAAATATTGTTCATTTTATACACCTCTGTGCATCAATACTGGTTCTGAGCTTCCAAAACATCAGAGGTTACCCATGCTTTAACGAGGGGACATCTGAGTTGAACTTTTGGCTACTAAACTCAAATGTGTTTATAAGGACCATTTTCGCAAATTAAGTTCTTAACTTCTTTAACTACACTTATAATAAGGATTAATCACGTTTTGATTGACTAAAATATGTTCATTTGATACACCTCTATACATTAAAAGATTAGAGATTACCCATGCTTTAACGAGGGGACACCTTAGTTGAACTTTTGACGACTGAACACAAAGGTGTTCATGAGGATCATTTTCGCATATTAAGTTCTTAACATCTTCATTTACATCAATAATAAGGAGCCTAACGCTTTGATTTCACCAGAATATGTCCAAAATATGTTCATTTGATACACCTCTGTGCATTAATACTGGTTCTGACCTTACAAAACATCAGAGGTTACCCGTACTTTTTTTGGGGACTGAGTCATATGTGTTCATGTGTTCATTAGATTGTCCACCATTCAGAGTAACTCCTTTTCCAGCCATGAACGTGTAAACTTTCAGCAACCAATCAGCAAACAATCCACGAAAAACCAACCAACCCACGCACCCACCACTCATTCAAAAGGAAAACACTTTCAAAATGAGTACACATACCATCCTTCTCGGCACCATATACTGAAGTAACAAAAATATTAAAACATGAAAAATCCTAAACAAAAAACTAAACCATGAAACCACAAAAACGTCTTCCTTTTTCATCAAAAGTCCCATAAAAGATGAACTTTTACTCCACAACCATAAATACCAAACAGAAATTATAAGTCAACGAAAAATAAAACCTTTAAACGACCAAAAAAACTTTCTTTTCCATCAAAAACTCCATAAAAAGATGAACCTTTACTTCATAACCATAAACCCTAAATGAAAATCATACGTCAACAAAAAACAAAATCTTTAAACGACAAAAAAAATTTCTTTTCCATAAAAGACGAACCTTTACTCCAACCACCACACCTTCACAGTGAACACCGCTGCTAAAGTGGAATCCTCAAATCACCGCGAGAATAACAAGAAGGAATTAAACCAAAAAGACAACAACGGTCTACAACGGAGAAGAAGAAGGGTCGTGTTGAGCGAGAACAGAGAGAACGATCACACCTCTTCTCTTCTCTCACAATGATTTCATTTGAACATTTAAGAACATCATTTCATATATCTAAACCAAACCCATTTATACATGGAATGACCAATTTGCCCTTATGCACTAAACAAAAATAACCCTGTCACCTAAAACAATTTGACAAAATTACCTTAATGTGAAATGGGATTAAAACAAAATGGTGTCAAAATATTATTATTCTAATAAAGATAACTGTAATAATTATGATAATATTAATTAAGATAATAATAATAATAATAACATTAATAATGATAATAATATTAATGATAATAATTATTAATAATAACCTTAATAATGAATATAAAGAGTCGGTTAAACGTTAAAAATAAGTTTTTTTTATTAAAATGATTAGTGTGGCCAATATATATACACGTATATGTAGGGTAATAAATAAGAAATGGTATTAACATTCATTAAAATATAATAAATGTGTTGTCATTTTCACCTCATTATAAATCTATGACTCATCCACCACCAAAGCCTGTTGTTCTTGCTCTCCATCTTCCTCTTCATCTTCAAGTTTTCAACACATTCCTTCCTTCAAAGAACTCTCCCACAACTCAACATCATCGTAGCATATATGTTTCTGCTACAACAACCTTGAAGTTGGTGAAGCTTATATTGTAGTGGCGATTAATTCCTTTCCTTGTGTTTGAGGGCAACAACAACAATATGTCAGATGGAGAGAAGAAGGAAAAGGGAGCACAGCAGGAACGAAAGGTTCCTCTTCTCAAGCTCTTCTCCTTTGCTGACCTGTACGACTACGTTTTGATGGGTGTTGGATCTGTTGGGGCGTGTGTTCATGGTGCCTCTGTGCCTGTTTTCTTTGTCTTCTTCGGAAAGATTATCAATGTCGTAGGCTTGGCTTACCTTTCTCCCAAAGAAGCTTCCCACGAAGTTGCCAAGGTTTCTTTCTCTTTCTTTTATAATATATCAGTTTCATGTATTGTCCACTTCCCATGCACAATTGGGTACGTTTCATCTTCTTCCTCTTTAAATTTTCAGTTACCTAACTCCTCCAAAATCACCTCACTGCCCTTATCCAACAAGGCTAAACTTCCATCATCTCATCATAACATACAGCTTTTAATATAATTATCACAAAAATCAAACAACTTGCCCTAATATATCAGTTTCTAAGTAAATAACACTTATTTGTGTATTTTAAATAAATTAAATTTTAATATTGGTTGTTCATAATTTTGCAGTATGCGATGGATTTCGTGTATCTAAGCATAGTAATATTGTTTTCATCTTGGACAGGTATGAATCATGTGTCTGTGTAGTGTTGTAGCTCTATCAAAACAATAACTGTTCTGAATTTTGAGTAGTGTGAAATTCATGCACTTGCTATTATTAATGTTGATTGATTCCATAGAGGTGGCTTGTTGGATGCATACTGGTGAACGTCAAGCTGCAAAGATGAGGATGGCATACTTAAGGTCAATGCTGAATCAAGATATAAGTCTTTTTGACACTGAGGCTTCAACTGGAGAGGTTATTTCTTCTATTACCACCGACATCATCGTTGTTCAAGATGCACTTTCTGAGAAGGTATTCTTTTATTTTCATCTTCAATTATCAAGTTTGTTCTACATCATATTTGTTTGCATTTTCATTTTGCTTCACAACGGGAAATTTCTTGAATCAGTACGTGCTGCACTTGTAGTTTCTAGTAATTGCCATCGTTAAGTAAGACAATCTCGTTTTCACAGATGGTAGCAAGAAAATCTCTGATATATAAATGTTTTTATCTTATATTAAAGTTATTTAGATGATTTCTTCACAATGAGTTTAATTAGTACAATTACTTGATAAATCAGTTAATGTTTTAAATTATAGAGATGAACTTATATTTTAATTTGAGATAAAATTAAGTACAAATAAAAAATATATTGTTATATCTTAAAATACCACAGTTAAAGATCTTCCTAACACTTTTTAATACATACCGTTCTTCAATACATTTTTATTTTAATTAAAATTGATTCAAAAACTTTTTATCAGCGATAAAAGTTATTCAAAATTAGATGTATTTTTTAAATTCTTATTTTGTACTTAATGATTCTCTTCTTAAATTTATTACTTTTTTCAATCAAAGAAATATATTGTTAGGCCTCTTAATTTTATTTTTTATTTTTTGATTTCGGACTAATTTCGGTTTTCCCCACTCCTTAGAAAGCACGTTATAAGGGATTTACGGAGAAATCACCTAACTTTAACGGGAGAGGTGGTCATCTTTAACTAGAATTACGAGATTGCGTAATTCAACAATACATCATGTTTATTTTATGATAAATAAATATTTTAAAATATATAAGTTATATTATAATTAAAATTTTAATAAATAAATATTTTAAACATATGAAATATATTTTAGTTTTATGTTAAATAATTTCTATAGTGGTATAATATTATTTTTATTTATTTTTAATTTTAAAATAAGTATTATATTAAAATTAAAAATAAAGATGAAAAATGATAAGTTAAATAAAAATAAAAGAGTTATAGTAATATTTTTTCTTATCATCATTATATTAATTGAAACTTTTGAAATGTTCCAACTTATTTACAATAAAATATATACAAGGGATAATAACAAAAAGGATAAATCCTTATATTTATCTCTTAGTATATACATCAAAGTTTTCCCTCCTCATTTATCTAGTAAGATTACAAAGTCTATAAATATTAAGTACCGCCATATTTATTATTTGATTCAGTGTTTACTATTTGATCTAGATATAGTAGGGGAGTTTACCTTAAGACTCGGAGCTAGTTCCAAGAATTTTAGGATGCTTTTTATGACCATAATATTTTTATACTTAGTTTCACACACAAACAATATGTTATCAGCAAATTATAAGATATTATCCATGATTCACTTTTCTCTATTTTCACTCCTTTAAACAACTGTTTTGTAGAACTAGACCTTCTGCTACTATTGAGAACAATAATGGAGCCATAGGGTTCCCCTATCTTAGCCCTCTTGTTAGCTTAAATTCCTGAGAAGGATTTTCATTGAGTGAGATTGAGATTGTGGATGATTCCATATACTTCTTTATCAATTCAATCCACTTACTACAAAAGCCTAGTCTACCCCATCATATAGTACAAAAATTCTTAGGTTATTGCATCATAGGCTTTTTCATAATCTATCTTGATCATTATCTCACTTTCTTTTCGCATCTAATTTCTTCTACTACTTCATTAGCTACCAAGATCTTATCCAATCGTAATCTTCCTTTAATGAATATTGATTAAGAGCCATCTATGATCTTAGCTACTGCATTCTTGATTTTATGTGACAATACTTTAGTTATCCTATTTAACAACACTTTAGTTATTATCTTGTACAAAGACCCAACCAAAGATATAGGTATTGAGTTCTTTGTTCTAGGTACTAAAGTTATAAAGGATGCCTTGTAGCCTTGAGCATATCCTTAAAACATTCTATTATAATGTTCTTTAGTATCTCAATTATTCTTGGTAAAATTAAAATTAAAACCGTCTAGCCAAGTACTCTTGAATATCTACATTGTCATATTGCTTTCTCCACAATATGACTAGTTAACATCCTATTGCCATCCACTATTAAGGATGAGAACTTAATCTTTCCAATCCTAATCTCTATATCAGTAGTTAGTATACTTATTCATCACACCAATTACCATATACTACCATCCCTTTAATCTCATTTTCAGTTTTTTTTTTTTCATCTAATCATTCAATGAAAGTACCCAAAATTAGTATTCCCTAGTTCTAATCACTTGACTCTCACTTTTTCTTCAAAATTGAGTCCAACATATTATTTACCATTTTAGTTAACTAAGTAATTCCATTCTCTCTATCCTCATTTCATGATTTGCCCTCATCTTCTATATTATCCAACTCTTTAATTTTTCTAATAATTTCATGCTTAGTTCTATTAATAAACCTAAATTATTTTTTATTCCATGTCTTAAGGTAACATTTCAATTTTTTTAATCTTTTCTTTGAGAGTTATCATACCATTCTTTTTTCTAGTATATTTATCCCACATCCTTTTAACTATGTTATTAAATCCAATCACAGTATAAGCATTTAATGATCTAAAAGGTTTCAGTCTCCAATCTATCATCAACATTTTTAATACTAGAGCATAATGGTCTCAAAACATGTCTATCTTCAACATACTGTTTGCATCCTGACCATTATTCCAAGCATTTGTCAGATACTAAAATTCTATCTAACCTACTCTTAAATAAGTATACTAGGTATACTTTCTATCAATTACTAGCACATTAGACAATTCGGTTTTAGCTACGAAGTCATTGAATCCTCACATATCTCTTTTACTACTATCTTTTGATTTAACCATCTTCTCTTGTTCAGACTTCTAACTACATTAAGTCTTAAAGCACACACTAGATTTTGCATATTTCTATTTGTCTTATAGTTATTATGTTATTCCATATATTAAATTTGTCTTTTATGTTGCAGGATGAGTATACATTCACTACTATTATGCTTACCTATGATCACTATAAACCCCTTACCAATGATATGTATTTCATGAGTAAAGACCACTTTATGCCACATACTCAAAATTCCCCTACATCATTCTCTACCTCCCTATGTATCCATTTTACATTTTTAAGCCCCATAAAGTATAACACTTTTCATTCTGTAATGATTTTAGTTTCTTGGATACAGATAATTCCAACACTTCCTTCGAAATTACTTCATTAAGGTATCCTCATTTTATCGCACCCCCAAAACTCCTAATGTTTACACTAAAGATTTTCATTAGTTACCCTCCCTATCTTTCTCCTCTCCTTACTTTTTCAGTTTACTATCACTTTCTTTCATGTCCTATATTTCCTCAGAACATTCTCCTCCCCGAGAAAATGATTCCTGTTTGTATACCCAAATCCCATAATTTAATTGCATCTATGAACCATTTTTCAGCCAAAACAATATATTATAGTTGTTAATGTCATCGTTAGATAGAGTTACAAATTGTATGAATGTCAATCTCATATTTCTCCTATGAGTAGCTTGATTCCCTTTGATTTGTTTGATCGTTGAGGTTCTGTCAATGTTCTTACTTGATTCACCTAGCCAGAATCTCCTACATTAACAAAATGTTGTTGAATGTATTCTTGCCACTTTGATAAGCGTAATCTTATTATTGTCTTCATCCTCCTTTCATTTGCCTACATTCACGACTTCAATTAGCTTTTTTCCTTTCATTACTTTATCTCATGATGACAAATTCGTATTGGGATATGCTAATTTGTGAGTGATAATCTACACTCCCGACTCCATTTATTGCTTTATCATACAGTTCTTCACTTTGATTTCCAATCTCGGGTTGTGATTCTCTGGCCTAATATCGTTGTGGTTCTACGACCACATGACCTCGATTAATGGTTACAATGTACTTATTCACATCCCCTTACTCTAAATTGTGGTTTTGTATTGTGTTGCATTGATATTCCTCTAATTGGACCTTATTGGCTGATGCCAAGTTGGATCTCAACCTAAAGAGTGTTCTAAAGCACCAAATAGAGGGACTCTATCATAACAAAATTGACCGTTTGGTAATCACAAAATTCCCTTCATTTCTCTTTTAGTGCTAATTTTTTCAACTTTCAAAATACAAATTTGATTAGTTAAAACACATACACACATGCACCTGCACACACGCACACACATATACTAACTAGCTATAGGTTGTCCCTCATTTATTTTACTCTCAACAAATTCATCACTCCCTTGATAACTTCCTCCTTTATCAAGTCAATAAGGTTATAGTTGTGTAACCTTCTAATAAGATTATCCTTCAACCATGTCATTTCTTCTGTGAATACCTTGACCTTAGTTCAAGTCTACATCTCCTTAGATTTGTTGCTTACACTACAAGAAAAGGTTGTTTAGAGACCAATTTTTAGTTACCAAATGAAATAGTTACTAATTGTGACCAAAATAGTTACCAAATTAGATTTTGGTTACTAAATAGAAGTAATGAATAAATTTAGTGACCAATTAAGTCAAATAATTGGTATCTAACATTAGCTACCAAGGTTTGAGTACCTATACCATTAAATTCTAAATTAGTCTCTAACTTAATTAGATACCAATTTAGAATCCAATGGCATAGGTAACTGAAACTTTGGTATCTAATGTTAGATACCAATTATTTATTTGACTTGATTGGTCACTAAATTCAATCATTACTTCTATTTTGTAGTTATTTAGCAACCAAAATTTAATTTGATGACTATTTTGGTCACAATTAGCAACCATTTCATTTGGTAGTTAAATATTGGTCTCTAAATAGCTTTTTTCTTGTAGTGTTAGTTGGTCCATTAGCGTATGTTAGTTTGCTGATTTATCCTTTTTGAGACTAGTTGGTTTCTCGATATAATTGATTCAAGTTTAGTTTATTCCCTTCCAGTAGTCTTTACCTCATTCATTCTATATCTTAGCCTTTTAACATACAATTTAGTATTTTTTTTATCTGAATGTTGCTTAGTTCTCTTTCTAGTTATTATGCGTTCTTAATATTGAAAAATCTAACAAATCCAAATCTATAACCCCCATTTATTTAGCTTCTTTGAAATGAATAATTCTTTCATCCTTTTCCACCTTTAAAAGATTTTTCACATACCACACTCTCCATAGTTATTAGGAAAATAGGAAAACAAATGTGTTGCACCATTTCTTTCTTCTGATTGAAGTTGGTCTTATTGATGGTTTCCAATTTCCACTTATAATTATTAGCATTTACAAACTATGTAAAAGGAAAAATGAACAAAATTATAATTTTGATTCACGGTCATAGTAGCCTAAAACCCTAAACTCTAAAAGACTACCATTAAAATAATATCTTCTCTTAATTCTTTTCATCATTTTTAAACAATACAAAATTATTATATTAATTTTGTATTATATTTAACTTCAAATTAAAAAGGATACACTTTTTTTTTCTTACCTTTTTCTCTTTAATAAGTACAAGATAGATCGATCAAACAATTTTAGATAAAAGCTCTTATGAACAAGTGGTTTATTGCTTAGAAAATATAATAAGAGTAAAAAATTGAAGACAAATTCGTCGGAGGATTTTTTTTTCTTTTTAAATTGAATCTTGTTGACACATGTTTTATATTATTTTTCCACTTTTTGTTGCATTTCTATATTCTTGAATAAATAAATTTACTTTTTTTTATTATTGTACTTGTTTATAAATGATTTATGATAATAAAATTCTTATATTTAATCTATAATAATTATTAAATAATAAGAATTTTCAATAAATTAAGTATTTTTACTTTTAATCAATACGTATTTATTTTTATTAATGTTATATATAATATATGATTTGCAGATAATATAACGTAGTTTATTACTAAAATAATTCTGAAAATTAAATAAGAAAATAAAAATGATTTAATAATGTTTTATTTATTTCTAGTATCATTGAAATAATTTTATGTAAATTATATTAATTTTAATATTGCAAAAAATAAAAGGTTGGAACTTTAAAAAGACCTTCTAATAAAAGCAATTATTTTTTAAAAAAATATTTCTTAAATCACTTAACAACATATTTTAAAAGTGATCATAATAGAGTTTTTTAAGTGTTAAGAAAGGAAAAAAATATTAAAAGAGAGATGAAGAAAAGAAAAAAATAAATTTCATAAATTTCAATCCAATCAACTTTTAAGATTAACTATTCCACTGTTATTAAAGAATAACATATATAGTTACATATCCTCTTCCTCCAACAATACGAAAGACACTAACAAAATATGAAGTTTCTTAAGTACCTATGAAAAACTAATATTATGTGTAAAATCAAGGGTAAAAACTTACTGTACTAACGCAGTAAATCTAGGTGTGAAAAGTAATTTAATAAATTATAAAAGAATTAGAAAACTATCACTTAATGTGATTGAATTCTAAAAGAGTAAAAAGATAAAATTCTCTTAAAAAATATACGACTTGGATAAAAAAAACACTTTTGTTCAAAAGATGTTTTAGAAAAGAGAATCTCAAAGAAATCTTAAAAGCTTGTTCACAAGTTTGATTTCATTTTTTTATCTCTCGAACTTTCATTTTAAAATAAACTTATATATTCCTTGAAAAAATTAAATTAATAAATTATTATTAATTATAATTGATTATATTCGTTAAGAATAAAATCAATTACTTTATGCGCAATAATCGATTATTTGTGTAGATAGTATTCGAAAATCCTTCCAATAGGTAATTATCTACTTATGAAAATAAGATAATTGATTATCTTGGACTCGTGTATTTTTTTTTTTTTAAGTTTAAACATCTAAAGATAATTCACTGTATTGTTCCTTAATTAATTGGCTGATAACTTTCTAATAGTATTTTCAAAGTGTTTGTGGAAATCGTGCTTAACATAAAGCTTAGTCCTATTTTTATTTTCACTTAAACAAAATTAGATAAAAATACCAAAAATATAGAATTATACAGTACCTTAAAACATTCCAAAATCAAATAAAAACTTATTTTAATTGTTCAAACACTCTTAGCAAGTTTAAAATCTCATTTATCAGTAGTTTAGTTTGAAATTACCACTTCAAATTCAAAAACAAGATAGAATACCATAATTCAAAGTAATCAAATGTTATATAAATTCATTCCATTTATCAACAATACCATTTATAGCCAACAATAACAATTTTTAAGATTTTTCTATTCTCAACTTATTACACACAAGTAACCAAAACTTACATTTGTAACCATTTTTAAACCTTTGTAACTAAGATGTTCAACAACTTCAAGATCTACTTAACCTTCTTCCGTTATAATCATCTTTAAAAATACAATTTCATATCAAACTTTCAAATCAATTAAAGTAGGATAAATTTATCCATTCCAAAATCTTGGTAAAAATAGAACAATATTAGAAAAAAAAAAACTTAAACATATAATCAATTTTTTTATAATAACTAAATAGTTAAAATTATAATTTATAATTTAATATAAAATAAAATTTTAGACGTTTATTCTTTTATAAAAGAAAATTTATTAAACTAAAATTAGGTCTTACACCGTTCAAAATAACCCAACCAAAATGTTGGTTTGATATTGGGGTAGATCAAATATAAATATCCAATAATACAAAACATACACAATTTTTTAACTTAGAGTTTTTTTTTTTTTTACATCTCTAAAATATATAATTTATGGTTGTTATACAATTTTATTTTCTTATTTATATTTTATTTTATTTTTATAAATAATTAAAATATCATGTTTTACTTCAATTTATATTTTCAAATGTTTGTATAAAAGTAATGTGTCGTTAATGTTAGGTGATGATTAAAGATATAAAAATTATTTTTTTTGTCAACAATAAAATTTTTTATAAATAATGGGATAAAATAGTTATCTATACACTCGTACAAACATAGTTATTTACATTTTACATCAGACTTATCCAAAAAGAAAAACTTCTATCTCAAACAAATAAGTCTTATGTTGCCATTCAAGAAACCAAGAAGAACAACACAACAGTTTGCTCTACTCAATAGCTGACTACCATAACAAAACCAAACAAAAACAGAAAGGTCCGTTGTATGACCACAAGTACTGTCAACAATTGCACATGCACAATTGTCAAAAATATCATACAATAGTTTTGCAGCTACCCTAAAACCTCCCAACAAAAGGGTGAAATTTTTGAAATAATAGTACAAACATTAAATTGTTATCAGGACCCCATATTTTGCATGTGTAAGTAATAACATTCAATCCATTGAGTTAAGGCAACTGTGTGTTCCAGAGTGTCATGGATTATCTGCTCTTTGTTCTCTTTCATATTCCCTAATTGACCCCAAGTGGTATGTCCTGCATCACTATTATTGTCCTGCATAAAGACCAACAGAGACAATCCTCGACCAACAATATAGATAGATGTTAAGTAATATGAAACATTGAATTTCAATTAGGATTGATAACTTATATTATCTGTTATGATGTCGTCATTCATTGTGTACCTGGCCTTCTTTTTCCAAAGTGGTTTCCTCACCAGATCTCCTCACTAAGAATCCAAGGATAATATACAACTTATGGGTTTAAGGCACTAATCAGGATACGAAAAATTGTTTTTTTTTTTTTTATATATATATTTCTTTGTAATCCAAGCGCAAATATTGACTTGGGTGAAAGCAAAAAATCTCCATTACGTAATATTTCCTATTCCCGAATATAATTCATTTCTTTGCCTCCAAATGCTCCATATGATAGCCATCTAAATAATTCTCCAAATTAAGTTAGTTTTAGTACTTATGCCAACCAAATGGAAACCTAAAGAGTGATAGCAAGCTATATTATGATGTACAAATTACACTCCTAGCCACTTATGTCATATTCCAGACTATGTTTGTTTCTCTACATGTAGAAAAGATATTGCTAACATTTTCATCAGTACTCTTACAAAAGACACACATTGTGTTTTTTAATTGTATATCTCTATTTGGCAGTTTATATATATTTCTAAGATCTCTCTACCATTTAGATTTGTTAAGACTAACCTTGTCACTATCTAGACTCCTCCATAAGCTATATTTAGATACTGGTACGTCCTTCCATAGACTCCTCTTATTCTTTTCCAGCTTCCACTTCCATTTTCCAAAGAGATTCTTTATGCCTAGGCTCTCATTTTCTTTATTTTACTAATCATTTTCCATTTTATTCAAAATGTCTTTTTTCTGTCATGCTCCCAACCCCATAAGAATTGACATTATATCTTTATGATCTCATTTTTAATGGAATGGAATGAGGGATTCTAAAAATTAACATAAGAAATAGGGGCATAGCAGATAAAACAAATGTTATTAAGCACACTCTATTTGCCATAGATGTGAATTTTTTTTTCCAACTTCATAATTTCTTTTTTATCTTTATTATCATGTTTTTCCAAAAAACTTTCTAGAGTGATTTCTTCCTATAAGCACTCTTAAATATTTAAAAGAAATGTTCATGATGGTACAATTCAAGATTGCAAAAAATATTTGCAATTTCATTAAACCCACCCTACTCCCTCCTAGTTTACTTTTATAAAGATTGACTTTCAAGCTCGATTTCATCTCAAAACACCTTGATATACTCTTGATTGTAATGATATTATAAATATTTGCTTTGTAGAAAAACATGGTATCATCGGCAAATTGAAACACACTAATACCAACTTTAACTTTCCCTATTTTCAATCATTCTAGCATGTCTTTTCTCTCTACTTCCCTAACTTTGCCTAATAGACCTTCCACCACAAAAAAAAAAAAAAAGGGCCAAGTGGGTCTCCTTGTCCTAGATCTTTTTGAGGTTAAAATTTTACAGTTGGGTTGCCATTTACTAATACAAATATGAATAAAAATTTAGACACCCCTTTATCTATTTTATCCATTTGGAGTTGAACCCATCCTTTTCATCATATAAATTAGAAACTCAATTAATAGTATCATAAACCTTCTAAAAATCAACTTTAAAGATAATACACTCTCCTTTCTTCTCCCTTACTTCCTCTGTTACCTCATTTGTCACAACTACACTCTCTCCAATAGGTCTCTTTTCTTTAGAAAAGCTGAATGTTTTGCATCTATGAGATGATCAAGAACTTTTTTCGGCCTTCTTGCAAGTATTCTTTGAGACTATCTTATATATGCTATCCACTAATGATATAAGCATGTAGTAATCAAACTTTTGTGGATTATCCATTTGGGATTAAAGTAATAAAAGAAGTTTAGTATCTTTAGGCCACAGTCCAGAATTATAGAAGTTCTGTTTAAAAAAACTTCAAATTAAAATCACCTGATGTTGGACTTTTGCACCTATCACAAATTCTTCCTCATTTATATCTTTAATGAGTTGTGCGTGATCCGCTTCAGTAATTTTAGGAAAGTATATGTTATGTAGCCTAACCGTAGTATTGCCCTGTAAGCAAAACCCTGCCTTAAATTGATTTTTTATTTCCTCCTTCACCTTAAATGACTCCTCACACCAATTGGCATCTATATCTAGCTCTTTGATATTATATTTTTACCTTCTCTACCTATATGAAAATATTTGGTATTCATATCACATTTTGATCTTGCTTTTTCTTAGCTAAACCCTCCTGTAATCAATTTAATTCAGCTAACATTTTCTTTCTACCAGTTATAACTGATATAATTGATGTACTCACAGGTTGGGAACTTCATGCACTACATAAGCCGTTTTATCGTTGGCTTTACCATTGGTTTTGTGAGAGTGTGGCAGATAAGTTTAGTGACACTTGCCATTGTGCCCTTAATTGCTCTTGCTGGTGGCCTTTACGCTTATGTCACCATTGGCCTTATCGGAAAAGTTCGAAAAGCATATGTGAGAGCTGGTGAAATTGCTGAGGAGGTAAGAACTTTTTATTTTTATTTCCATAACAATTTTACAAAAAAGATAATCTAAACATATAATTTATACATAACTGAAGTTGAACATAATTTGGTTTGGATAATAAATGCATGTGCGATGACCATGTTTTAGTATTTGTGGATTCAAGGTGATAGGCAATGTGAGAACGGTACAAGCATTTGCAGGAGAAGAAAGAGCAGTGAGATCATACAAAGCAGCCCTGATGAACACATATAGAAATGGTCGAAAAGCAGGTTTAGCTAAGGGTCTGGGATTAGGCTCCATGCATTGTGTTCTTTTCCTTTCATGGGCTCTTCTTGTTTGGTTCAATAGCATAGTTGTTCACAAGAATATCGCCAATGGTGGCGATGCTTTCACTACAATGCTCAATGTCGTCATTTCTGGCCTGTAAGTAACCTTTCTTACTTTTTCTTATCTCATTCGGTTTTCCCATGCGCACTTCATGATAAAATGATTTGCAATTTTCTTTCACATTTTTCGTAGCAACTAATGATGCATTAAAAGTATGTGTATGATGTTTTGAATCTCAGGTCACTTGGTCAGGCAGCACCTGATATTTCTGCATTTATCAGAGCAAAAGCATCAGCTTATCCCATTTTTGAGATGATAGAGAGGGACACTATGGGCAAAGTCAGCTCAGAAAATGGTCAAAAGTTAAGCAAATTGGAAGGTCACATCCAATTTAAGGATGTCTGTTTTAGTTATCCATCTCGTCCTGATGTGGTTATCTTCAACAACTTTTGTCTTGAGATTCCTCCAGGGAAAATTGTAGCTCTTGTGGGAGGAAGTGGTTCCGGAAAAAGCACAGTTATATCATTGATTGAGCGCTTCTATGAACCACTTTCAGGTCAAATACTATTAGACGGGAACACCATCAGGGAACTTGATCTCAAATGGCTTAGGCAACAAATTGGGCTGGTTAATCAAGAGCCTGCACTTTTTGCCACAAGCATCAGGGAGAACATACTGTACGGAAAAGATGATGCCACTCTTGAAGAAATAAATCAAGCTGTGAAGCTCTCTGATGCTCAGTCTTTCATTAACAATCTTCCTGATGGTTTAGATACTCAGGTAAGAATGCAACCTTGGCCTTTTAACATAAAATAAAGATCCAAAACTTTTTTTTCTAAATCGTGTTCTACCATGTACCTAGAAATTTCATTCGTTGTATCTGCATAAAGAAATTTCTTACCGATTAAAGAATATTGTTTAGTAGGAGCGTGAGGGAAATTCAGATATGATGATGACCATACCGGTCTCCCTATTTATTTATGATACCACTTTTAAATGGTTGAAATATAACTTCAAATCGGATTGCTAAAAAGCACTTGTAGGTTGTCTATTTGAAGAAATTGTTACTGGTAGCAACTATATCTAGGAATTTCCATTTCTTTAAGAGTGGTTCCAGGGCTACAAAATAAACACTTGAATTTGGAAATGTACTAAATTGTAGAGAATAAGTGTGTCAATTACATACCATGTCAAGGCCAGGAAAATAGTTTTTATAACTCAAGTAGAATATGATGGATGATTTTTTCCTGGGAGATGATATTCAATTTCTTTTGCAGGTTGGTGAGAGAGGGATACAATTATCCGGGGGACAGAAACAAAGGATTGCAATATCTCGTGCCATTGTTAAGAATCCATCAATTCTTTTATTAGATGAAGCAACCAGTGCTCTGGATGCAGAGTCTGAGAAAAGTGTGCAGGAGGCACTTGATCGTGTCATGGTTGGTAGAACAACAGTGATAGTTGCACACAGACTTTCTACCATTAGGAATGCAGATATGATCGTTGTTATTGAGGCAGGGAAGGTGGTGGAAATTGGCAATCACGAGGAACTCATTTCCAACCCAAATAATGTATATGCATCTCTTGTTCAAATCCAAGAAACAGCCTTTTCTCAAGGCCAACTTTCTGTTGATAACTTGGGAGGGTCATCAAGGTACTCACTTCACTCGCAACCTTTACTGCAGTTAACAAAATTATTGTAGATAACTTAACCTTATCAACTTATGGCATTGGCATTCCTCTATTAGAAAAAATTGCTGCAAAATGATTCTATTAAACTGTTACTATAACCTTCTTTCTATAAGCTTTATACCTATGTTCTACTAGGAAAACGTATCATTAGCATGTTACTTATGTTTATGTTTATTCTGATTTAACGTAAGGCGCCTAGGAGGGTCATCCCGCACAACAAGCTTTCGTGGTAGTTTTCGCTCTGACAAAGAATCTATTAGCCGGGCTTTTGGTGATGGAGTAGAAAGTGTTGGAAGTTCAAGGCATGTCTCAGTGAAAAGGCTATATTCCATGATTGGTGCTGACTGGCATTATGGTGTTTTTGGAACATTGGGTGCATTTATTGCTGGAGCACAAATGCCACTCTTTGCTCTTGGAATCGCTCATGCTCTTGTATCTTATTACATGGATTGGGACACAACACGTCATGAAGTGAAAAAAATTGCTTTCCTCTTCTGTGGGGCAGCAGTTATAACCATCACTGCCCATGCCATTGAACATCTTTCCTTTGGAATCATGGGGGAACGACTTACCCTTCGTGCAAGAGAAAAAATGTTTTCCGGTAATTGTGATAATCTGATTGAGTTTATGATTTGCCCTTCCACTTATGTGCCTGTCTTCCTAAGGAGTGTTTCCTTTTAATCTTCCTATTTGAAATAATAATGATAGTTAAAAGTTTGTGTTGGGGATTTGTATTAGTTCACAGAGTAAAAATCTTTACACTAAATGTAACAAAATCAATCTGTGTTGTTACTAAGATGCATTATTTACTCTTTAAGTGTTGTCACTTGTTCTACTGATTCTAAAATATGAACAGCTAAACAAAAATATAGCTATTATAGGTTATGATTTGATGATCTTTCTTTTACTAACTTCCCTTGTATATGTGGGTGCAGCTATTTTAAAGAGTGAAATTAGCTGGTTTGATGACATAAACAACACAAGTTCTATGCTTTCATCACGTTTAGAAACCGATGCAACATTTTTAAGAACTATAATTGTTGATCGTTCAACGATTCTTCTGCAAAATGTTGGTCTGGTTGTTGCTGCATTTATTGTTGCCTTCATGTTGAACTGGAGGATAACGCTTGTTGTACTAGCTACATACCCTTTGATCATTAGCGGTCACATAAGCGAGGTGTCCTCTAGCTCCATATTTCTATACTACCAAACTAGTACATTTATTTGTGTTTTAACATCTGGGTGCCAAAATTTCAGAAACTATTCATGCAAGGGTTTGGTGGCAACTTGAGCAAAGCCTATCTAAAAGCCAACATGTTGGCTGGGGAGGCTGTGAGTAATATCCGCACTGTGGCTGCATTTTGTGCTGAACAAAAGGTCCTTGACCTTTATGCTAATGAACTTGTGGAGCCTTCAAAGCGTTCATTCAATCGAGGTCAAATTGCTGGCATATTCTATGGCATTTCCCAGTTCTTTATTTTCTCATCTTATGGCCTTGCCTTGTGGTACGTTCTCTTGCTTCTGTTTTGGTTTTACTCATAGGAGGGAACCAAAAAGTAAACAAACTTTAACTTACATAATTATATTAATAAATTACAAGACTGCAGGATTGCCTTTGTGCTGAGAGTGAGACTTGTATACCTTTTGCAGGTATGGGTCTGTGTTGATGGAAAAAGAGCTTTCTAGCTTCAAATCAATTATGAAGTCATTTATGGTCTTAATTGTAACAGCACTAGCTATGGGGGAGACTTTGGCACTGGCACCTGACCTTTTGAAAGGAAATCAAATGGTTGCATCCATTTTTGAAGTGATGGATAGAAAGACAGGAATATTGGGTGATGTTGGAGAAGAGTTGAAGACAGTGGAAGGAACAATTGAGTTAAAAAGAATCCATTTCAACTATCCTTCAAGGCCAGACGTGGTTATTTTCAATGATTTCAATCTTACAGTGCCTGCAGGAAAGAATATTGCCTTGGTGGGGCATAGTGGATGTGGTAAAAGTTCAGTGATCTCCCTTATACTCAGATTTTATGATCCAACATCTGGGAAGGTGATGATTGATGGTAAGATGTTTGAACAACTTTTCTTTAATCACTCACTCTTACTCCATTGTTAGTACAAAACAAGAAATATAAAATAATTTTTTCACAAAGTAAATTGTCTAATGCATGCCACATTGGCATGCATAAAAAAAAGACTCCTTGGCTACATGAGTATCAATGCAATGTCAATGTCTAAATGACAAAACATTCTTCTAACAGTGATTCATCCAATTCTTACAGGAAAAGACATCAAGAAGCTCAACTTGAAATCCCTTAGGAAACATATTGGTTTAGTGCAACAAGAACCGGCTCTTTTTGCAACATCAATATATGAAAACATTCTTTATGGAAAGGAAGGAGCTTCAGAAGCTGAAGTGATTGAAGCAGCTAAACTTGCCAATGCTCATAGCTTTATCAGTAGTCTTCCTGAGGGCTACTCCACCAAAGTAGGTGAGAGAGGAGTTCAACTGTCTGGTGGGCAGAAACAAAGGGTAGCTATTGCAAGGGCAGTTTTGAAAAACCCAGAAATTTTGCTGCTAGATGAAGCCACCAGTGCACTGGATTTGGAGTCAGAGCGTGTGGTGCAACAAGCTTTAGACAAATTGATGCAGAACAGAACAACTGTTGTAGTGGCACATAGGCTATCCACAATAAAAAATGCAGACCAAATAGCAGTTTTAGAGGATGGAAAGATAATTCAGCGAGGGACTCATGCAAGACTTGTAGAAATCACAGATGGAGCATACTACAAATTAGTCAGCCTTCAACAACAAGAACGACATGTACAAGAACATTTAGATTAACAACAAAAAAGACCAATTAATTCTTTTATCGTATTCACCTTTTTTATGTTACAAGGTTTGTTTGTATTTTTACTTGAGTCACACTTACAAAGAATGATGTGGATTCTGGGGCCAGTCTTTGGCCAGAAAATATCACACATATTGGAAACTGTTGTAAAATTATAAAATGACTTTAAATAATTTGGTTTAATTATATTTTTTCCTCCGTTTTCTGGTATATACAATTTTTGTTTCTCAATTTATTTTAGTAAAATATTTTTTAAAGTAAGAAAATGCAGTCCTAGACCCACTGGTCCAATCTCCTGTGTCAGTGCTGACATGGATTATTTTAAGTTAAAACACGTATTAGACACATAATTAAGATTGATAAGTTGAATTCAATTGATTCCTAAGATAATATAGAACCACAATTTTAGTAGCAAGTATCAATTTATTAGTAATGAAATTCTTACCGACCATATTAGTGATCACTACAATGATCACAAAATATTTTTGTAACAACTCTTCATCCGTTCCTTCTTATTTCTCTCAATTTTGAAAAGAAAAATATTTATTTTATCTATCTTTTATAATTTTAGTAACATTTATATATATATATTATATATATATATGTATATATATATTACTCCTTACAATAATTTTTAAATAATTTAAACATGCCTTTGTTATACTAGATGGATAAAACAAATGAGTAGAATAGAAAACTACACAACTATTTTATTAGAATAAAAAAATATTATATTTCTTAGTTTTAAAAAAAAAAACTTTAAAATATGTATAAAGAAAAAGAAAGAAGATAGTACACGATTTTGGTTTTAATAACTAATTATGTAGTCACTAAATTGTGAAATTAGCTATTGTTGTCAATGCTAGTAATTAAACTTTTGAAAATGATGTTTTAACAATTCCTTTCTTATATATATATATATATATATATATATATATATATATATATATATATAATTAATATCTT
>Ga0209700_101238_pt1 | contig 52351 bp, 19 predicted proteins | sample SiratroredBW_FD_187528 | JGI IMG/M metagenome (GOLD analysis project Ga0209700, IMG submission 187528) | Root nodule microbial communities of legume samples collected from California, USA - Siratro red BW (SPAdes) (version 2) | ecosystem: Host-associated > Plants > Roots > Nodule | place: USA...
AAAAAGTAGTTTAGATTGTAAGAATTTTTTTTTTTTACAGATTTCGGTTAATTATAATTTAGAATAAATTGTATATTTTAATAGAATAATAAATTTGTGATTTTATTGCATTATTTAGAATTTATGTTTAATTTTAAATAATTTAAAAGATATGTTTTAAATAATTTTAATAATGTTTTTTATAGTAAAATCAATTTAATTCAATTCATTTTAATTTTTTATCATCTTATTTCATAAAAGTTAATTAGTACTTTTAGAAATATATCAATTAAAAAAAAATAAAAATAAATCTATAACATATGTCAAATCATTCCTAAATTCTCATAATCCATCTTCTCAAATTTTTTCAAATCTTACTATCCATCTCTTAATCCAAACAACCTTTTCATCTTCACATAATCCATTCAAATTTCTTCAAATTCATATTCTCAAATCCACTCCCTCAACCAAACAAAGTCTAAGTTTGTGTTATTCTAAGAGTCTCATCTTACACTTAAATAATTATTCTTTTCCAATCTAAATAGGGTTTGTAGGCTTTTTCATATATAGAATCTGCTTACCCTCTTTTAAATTGAGATGTGGACACTACAAACACGAATCTCTTTTTATATATATATATATATATATATATATATATATATATATATATATATATATATATATATATATATATATAATAGAATAATTTATTTTACCTATATATTTCATATTCTTATTTTACTATTAATTATATTTTAAAACTATAATATTTTGAACTTTATAAATATCTTAAAATGCAACATAATAATAAGAAAATAAAATAATAAATATAAATCACTTATTCACTAAAAATAAATATACATAATACTCCATAATATTTTGTTGCCCTTTTCCCCACCTAAATCTGTAAGTTATATTACTCCTGTAAGTTATATTACTCCTTTAACATTATTTTTATTCAAATTATAAATTACACACACTAAATATAGAAAATAATATATATATATATATATATATATATATATATATATATATATATATATATATATATATATATATATTATTTTGACACCTCACCACTGAACAAGAAAGAAGAACAAACCCTTCAAGCTACCAAAATCAAAAGAATTCAATTATCTTAAATAGTATCCAACAATATCTTAATTTTTTGTTTTCATCCCTTATATTAGAAAACAATATGGATATGGAAGCCCTCTCTAAACAATATTTATTTTTTAAACGTAAATAATCTAAGTGTACAAAAAGAAAAGCTGCAAAAGTGCAGATATATATACATGTTTGCTTATTTTATAGGTATGAGATTTTGATCTGAGAAGAAAAAAAAAGAGAAAGAATTGCTTAATAACAGGTTGAGTTGAACATAAGAGGCATCTGATCTGAAGCTTGCGTCAACTGTGGATTATACCCTGTCTGTCTCTCTGTCACACTCATTAATTACTTTTAATTATTATTTTGTTCTGCTTTTGTTTTGGGGTCCAACCATATATACATATCCTGCACCTGCTGCAGCAGATCAGATCTTTTGCTTAACGGCAGTGATCATATCTCCATTTACCGATAAACTGAAAAGCCGGTCACATTCTTAACTCCGTTTCCATTGCGGTTACCGCAATGATTATTAGTGGCTGGATTCAACCTTATGTCAGCTGTATTTGTGGATTTGTAAGCTTCAATCATCAAATCACTTACTTATTACTCTTACTTAAACCTTGGGATTTGTTACTGACACTGCATAATTCATCATTTTCATTTTCTGCAAAATTACACAAAGTACTGTAGTTTAGTGTTGCAAACAAATCATTTTAAATCCCATTCTCCAGCCTCCACAACGTTTGGCTAGGTTGGATGTTGATCTTTTTAAGACCAATAAATTCAATTAAGATTATGGTAGTTTGATTTAAAAAAAAAAAAAAAACAGGTTATGCGAAAAAAAATTACACTTTTCAAATTTTTTATCACCATTTATTATTTATTTTCCAAAAATTTTATATTGATATTAACTAAATTAAAAATATTCGTTGGCATCTAAATAGTTTTTTATTTAATATTCTATTTTTCATGAAGGCAAGCTTTTACTTTGTTTGGATGAGAAAAAAATATGAGAAAATAAATTAAATGGTGGAAGAAAATGGAAATAGATTAAAATATTTTAATTAAATTATTTTGATTGAAAAAGCTATAAATATAAAATGAGTGAATTGCATAATTATCATTTTTATTTTTATAGTTTAAATTAAATTTTTTTAATCGATGCATTGGATTTTTTTTAGTCTAATTGAATCCCTCTATATATCATTCTACCTCTTATTCGATTGTTTCTACTATTCGAAGAATAATACAAGTTATTTAAAATGTTAACACTTTTATTCAAAATTTTAACCATTATTCGTATGTCTTGTTTAAATTTGGTAGGTACATACGTGAGATTTAACAATTCGAAGATTGAAAGAAGAACAGAAAATGTAAGTAAATATTATTAATTATTATATTTTATGCGTTGATTTTTCTCTTCTTTTTCTTCTTACCATTTTCTCTCTTCTTTTTTTCACTTTTTCTTACACCAATCCATCTGTAAACGACTGTAAATTATTGTAATTATCATTGCTAAAACAATCTTTAAAATATAGTTGAGTTTTGGGATTTTGATGTGCTTGTAGCAAACTTTTGTATTTATTATCAATAAATTGTTTTACTTCTTAAAAATAACAAAATTTATAAATAAGTAAAGAGGCTGAAAAAATGTTCAGTTTGCTTGCTTTTTTCCTACATAACAAGTTCCATTTTCCATAAAGAGAACTTGGTATTTTGGTGAAGTATGAGGACGAAGAAAGAGCCCACGGTGACAGAATCAAAAGACACTGACAGAACACGAGAGATGAGACAACGTTTGTTTGTTTACGGAAAATGAATGGCCAGGACTTGCCAGAATACTTCTTACTTTTATCAGTTAAAAGAAAGAAAAAAGAAAAACTTCTGAGTTAAACACTGTTACTTACTGTACTGACAGTGATTAACATCAAGTGTCTGTTTTACTGTGTAACATACCTGTGCTTATCTTATCCTACAAGTGTTTTTGAACTCAATATGTTTAATTCTACTTTATTTTCATCCATATTGGTTTCATTATCTACATCAAATAGGACATAAATGACAGAAAAATATCTATCAGTAGAGTGAGAGCATGTCTGATATAACTTCCTAATGTAATGAAACAAGTTGTATTCTGAAACATGGAGAATAGAATATGAGTGAGCTGCGCTTGAGCGTGTTGAATACAGTACAGAGCTACAAATCTTGTAGAAGTTGATTGATGGAATAGCCTCCTGAACACCGTAGTGCTTGAAAGGCTACTCTCACAATAACACATCCTTTTCAACCTGAGATATTTAGATGAAGCTAAAACATATAATAATATTCTATATATATTTATAGCTTTTTCTTGTTTCTCCAGAGAGGTTTTATCATCTTTAGAAACCAAGATTAGAGTTTATTAATTTTCTATTTAAATAAACAAAATTAAAACGTGCAAATCAAGTAAAACGAATGTATTAAATTAAGTATAGTATATTTAAAATATATAGCATGATTAACGGGAATGATGTGTTTGGTTGGGTATTTATATATTCAGTTTTAAGTATCTTATGTTTATAAACTTATGCTTCAGTTTTTTATTTAATAAAAAAAATAATTTGAAAAATTGAAGATTGTTGGAATAGAAATAGAAGTTACTACAAAAGTAATCATATTTTAATAAAAAAGTTACGTTTGAACCCCGAATTAGAATCGCAAAATGCCAATTGTTTGTGAAACGAAAGGCAAGCTTTTCAGAATCTCATCTTTTAAGTCACACACCCAGAATACCAACTTCATTTATCCAATATGTAAGAACATGCTAAGTTTTGTATATTATTATAATTTATAAACAGTTTGTAATGTATTCATATATGATGACTTTTGTTTTAATTAACTTCGTAAATATTAATTTACATTTAAAATCATGGATATTGGATAATTTAATATATAAAATAATGATATTGTTCAAGTCTCCATATATGCATGTATATATGTTGGAAAGATACACTGACCTATATGATTGGATTTATTTATTTCTATAAATGGTCATTCATTTTCTGCATAACTTCTGAAAAAGAAAAAAAAAATCTTTGAAAAAAAAAAATACAGGCTCGATTGACTTTCTTATTCTGGAATGCATATAGATCTTCCAGATTTTCTCTCTGGGTTTGAAAATGTTTGCCCCATGCTAGGTCGGAGAGATAAAAGGTTGGTTTTGACTGTTTCAGATCGATTTTAGTTTTCATAAAAAGAAGTTTTTCAACTACAGCTACTTGGTTAAAGTGTGGGTTTTGTGGAGCTTGTTGAGACAAGGTTTGAATATGTCTTAGTTGGTCTCTATTGTATATGTTCAGTTCAAGGAAGTCCATCCTTTTCAGGACTTTAGATAACTATGGACATAACTTCTCTCTCCTTTTTAGGATTTATTATTATTGCATAACTTACTTTTATCCCAAAAAGTGAGGTTAAAGTTTTGGATAATAATTACAAACCATTATTACATGATTGAAAACTGTTATTTTATTGCGAAGATACTTACATGTTTCATATGTTGTTGCCTCAAAATTTCAGGTTTAGGATGATGTAGAGAAGGGTGGAGGAGACAGTGACAGACTCGGAAATACGAAGAAATAAAAAGGGCAAAAAGAAGATGGCAAGAAGCTGTGGAAAGGAGAGGAAGGAGGGACCACAGACGTTAGAGCTTCACCCAGCGTCACACATTTTCTCACTCTCTCAAGTTTCAAACCTAAAAGAGTAAAAACAAAATAAAAAAAACAAATATTTTTTAAGAATAAAATATAAAAAACACGTAACTTTATGTTAATTTAGACGTTAAAAGTAACGGCTGATAATCGCTTTTGCAATCATTGTAGCACTGCTTAACTTCACCCTTCTCACTTCACATTCATTCATACCAAGAACAACTCCAACAACAACACTTCCCCAACCGGAATCTTCACACTTCCCACCAAATCTCATCAAAGCTTCTTTTCGATCGCACGTAAGGTATTATAAACTACCCACTATGCTACTTCCTTCACCACTATACTATATCACAAACTTCTACTTGTTTTCCGGTATTATTTTGTAAGTAATTTTTGTCTTTCCCCGTAAATTCAATGTGGTGTTGTGTTTCTTGTTCTTTGTTAATTTCATCATATGCACCACTCTCAAGGTGGCTCTTTCTTGTTAGTTTTTTTTTTTTAAGGAAGCGTGGGTGAGTTATTGGTGGTTGAACTTGGAAACCTCCTCTAGATCCGTTGAGTTGGAGGGTGGATCAAAAGTTAGGGTTTCATTAGTTGTTGTGCTATTACGTATCCCGTGAGAGCTTTAACTTGTGCTGGTTTTCTGTACTTCCGTAGATTTTACGGCTTGGGTGAGTTATGTGAGTGACTGCTTCATCTTCAATCTTACCGACATATAGATTAGGAGAATGTTATACTGTTCGGTTTGGTAGTTGAAATAGTGTCATACGAGAGCAGTTAAGGAGGGCAAGGTAGCCTGTGTATCCCTCGTGCTCTTTGTATTTTGTTTATTGCTAAATATAGGTACAAACAGGAACGAGTGAGAAAGAGAAGGAACACAAGTTGCCTTATTAATTTCACCATACAGAATAATAAATTAATCAACCTCGAAACACAAGAAGCTCTATGTTTATCAGGCTTTTCTATGAACACTTTCATTCTCATGTCAAATTCTTGTTTTGTCGTCTGAACTTTATTTGCTGCTGTTTGAAATTTGTACCTATTTTGTCGTCTGTAGTGTAATTCACGTTTTCGATTTAATTATTTTTTCGTCGAAGTTATGTAGATAAATACTGTTGTTTATTATTATTATTACTACTACTATTGAAGTTATGAAGTATGTGTTTGTTTGTTAGATGGTTGTTTTTCTCTCTCTAATGCGTGGAAGAAATTACTGATATATTTACTTGTGAAAGGGTTTCTTTAGTGATCCTTTAGGCTTTGTTTGGAGTTAGGAGGTTGGAATGAGCAGCTTAAGGCCTGAATTGCATGTTACCCAACAACTTCGGAGGGACAAATTGAGGATCCAAAACAGTTCCCAACATTTGCAAGAGTTCCCTAGCAACCTAGAACAGTTATCGTTACACCCAGGTTTCAACTTGGATCTTCTTCAAGTGAGAAATGTTCGAAACGGAAACATGCTTGAGGAGGCCCTTTATTCATCGGATATGATAACTTTTTCCACCGCTTCAAATCCTTTGTCCACTCCTAGAAACCCGTTGGAGTGTCAAGAGCTGATGATGGCTCAATATGGTTCCACGTCTTTTCCTCATTCATCGTCCCCTAAGGACCAACAATGTGGACCGCGCCACTTGGGTGCTAATTGGATGGTGAATTACAACGAAAGCAACCCCAACCCCAACACCAACAACATCACCTTCTTCTCTTCTGAGCTTAATAACAATGCTTCTGGTGAAATGGCCAATAGAGAAATTCAGAAGCAGTTAGGTGAAATGCATTACCCCCCTTCTTCGTCTTCTTCACCTCCTCTTTACCATAATGCTTTGCAGGACATGGCTTATGGCGTTTGGGGAGGGAACCATGCTGAGCCTGTGCTTCATTATCAAGCAAACAACGAGTTACGTTTTGGGGGGGCTAATTTATGGACAAACAGTAGCGCAATGGGTTTCAAAAAGAATAATGAACAAGACGTAAATGCTCATCAGGGTTTATCACTATCACTTTCATCAAACTCACAGTCCAAGCCTTGTTTTGAAGAAGGGTCTGCATCAGATGACCCTACACAATATTCAAAGTCAGTGAAGTGCTCCATGAAGCTGAACGTGCTTTCAAACAACACTGTTTATCGAAATGTTGGCCCCCTCGGTCCCTTCACCGGGTACGCCACGATTTTGAAGAGTTCAAGATTCTTGAAGCCGTGTCAACAGCTGTTAGATGAGTGGTGCTGTCAATATGGTTCAAAGTCTGCGAAAGGAGGGGGTTGTGACGTACCAGAGTGGGTCTCTCGAGATGTCAGTGCTGCTTCTACTTCTGCAGCTGCTGGTGATGCTCTTAATGTTGATGAAAGTGGGGGTGCTGCAAAAGGTGGTGGCAATTTGGGTGCTTCATCCTCTGTGTTGTATAGTTCAAATGAAAATGATAATACAAATAGCGCTGATGGCGGAGCCACGAGTAGCTTTTGTCTTTCTTCTCGGCCAGAGTGCCAAAAGAGCAAGGCAAAACTACTGGACATGCAAGAGGAGGTTGGTTTTTTCACTGCTCATGTTGTGTAATAGTAACCCTTCTGGCCTGTTTGTGTTTCTTACTTTTTTGTCTTGTGTGTTTTTGGTATGTTCGTATGGCTGATGTCTGTCAGAGGTTTTTACTGTTTTGTAGCATATGAAAAAAAGGCCAAATGCTTTAAAACTTTCCTGTGCAACATGAGGTCATTTGGTGTCGGTAATTGTGGATGCAAAGCTCATGAAAAGTTAGCTTGCGAAAATATTTACGTCAATGATTTATGTCCTCAGAATGTGGGGCAAAAGGAAAATGCATATTTGTGTTGTTGTATGGAATTGGTTTAGTTATTTAATTTGAATGTGTTTCTAATTTTATATGGATTTTTTAGCGTTTTCTATTGGTTTGAATGGTTTTGTTTATGCAAAATATTATTACAAACTAGTTTATGTGGTTAATAATGTTATTGTTCTTTACAATTTGGTAATGCTGTTACTTTCCTTTCATGAAGAGTCTTTGTCAGGTCTATATTTTGTTTGTTTTGTGTCGCCTAGTTATTGTGGCTCTAATTCTTTTGCTTTGTTTTTCATTCTTCACTGTTGGTGGGGGCATTTGTTCATTCACTATTTGTATTTTGATATGCTAATTAGAGGAGCACATTTAATGATATACTGGTCCTTTCTTTAATTTCTTATCTTTACAATTTTTTTTTGTCAATATATCTCCTTGTGTCATTTGTAATGTTTAATTAATGTTCCTAACCTTATTGTACAATTTTTTTATCTTGTCATATCATTATTTGTTATTATGGACTCTATCTCATCATATTCATAACAGTGTGAGGTCACAACATATAAAAATCTTGGTAAATACCTTATCCAATTAATAATTAACTAAATTGATAAATTGGTTCTACATAATTGCTGTTTAATGTATTAAGTAGTTAATAATTTAAATATTTAAAATAATTTGAAGAAATATGAACATGACAGGCGTGCTCCCGCATTGAATTTTTTAGGGCTTTTCTGTGTTCATTTTATATTTTTGAAGATTATTAGAGAACACCAAACCTCTGTTTCCCTGTTTGCTAATACTTCCTTTATCTACAAAATAAGTGCGTTTCATACATAATAAATAATTGTTTCAACTATGTTCTTCTGCTCTACAAAATGCATGTAATGCATACTAAATAATAATTGTTGCTTACCTGAGAGCTTTGAAATATATTCTTCACTCACGTGCATATGTTCACCTGCACACTGCAGTGTACTCACTCAGATGTTGATGTATCCTGCAGACAAGCTTTTTTAGTTACTGTTGAAATAAATATTCAGAAATTCTATTAACACAAGTCTTAATGCACTCAACATGTTTGATCATACTGTTTTTTCCTGTACTGCATTTGGTAGGATCGTGATTTAGCTATTTAATGAGGGAATATAGGTTACAATAAATCGCTTTATTTACTGTTGGAATTTCTGTAGTTTTGAAACACTGTGTTCTAATAGTAAAATGAACTTTGTTGCTCAGAATGTCTGGGATTCCCTTCTTGTCCAAAACTATTTTACAAATCCACGTAGGACTCTATGCCTATGCATGAATAGTATTGCTACATAACATTTCACCTGTGTGCATTCCACTTTCCGAAAGTTCTTTGTTTCTTCCAAATTCTCTAAACAAAGCGTCTGAGGGATTATCCTACTTGGTTACTGTTCTTCAAATTGGTGGGTTATTAGTGGTTAGTTTTTTGTCATGTACTTCAACACACTTTTAATAATTTTACCTAAATAATTGTGGTTGTTGGAACAATATTCAACTATCTTATTATTATTGTACAGCTTTGCTTTACCACGCTCTCCACAACTCAATAATGATGAAATAGGGATGTGTTTCTCGTTTTATGGTTTAAAATAGTGTAGTTTTTGGCTCATACTCATTCTGTTGCACTGAGCCATGATAGGTTACTAGGAGATACAAGCAATACCATCAACAAATGCAAATGGTTGTTCAATCATTCGAGAGTGTAGCGGGTCTTAGTTCGGCTACTCCGTATGTCTCCTTGGCTCTCAAATCAGTATCCAAACACTTCAGGTGCTTGAAAAATGCTATCTCAGATCAACTGAAGCTTACATGTGAAGTCTTGGGAGAGGATTTTTCATTGCCAACCACAAGTAACGGTGGTAAATTTGACAATAATATGGCAAGGCTAAGGTGCATAGATCAAAGTTTTCAAAAGAACAAATCTCTGGGGGCTAACATAAACTTTCTTGAGCCCCAACAACACGTGTGGAGACCCCAGAGAGGCTTACCAGAACGATCAGTGGCAATTCTTAAAGCTTGGCTATTTGAGCATTTTCTTCATCCGTATGTCTTTTCTCTGTGACCTCTCGTGTATGAAACTATGAATCTTTTCTGTTTGCCCAGAAGAAGGAAAGTGAGATTGAATTATGGTTTTCATTTGGCTGTTCAATTTCATTTCAGGTACCCCACGGACACTGATAAACACATGTTGGCTACCCAAACAGGTCTTTCAAGAAACCAGGTGGGGGTCTACACCTTTTGAATTCATTATTGTGTCTATAGTCCTTCAGCTATTGCGTGATTTAATTTGTCTTTGACATGCTCTTTTGGTGGCTTCTTCCTGGGTCCAATCAGTAGGCCAAACATCGTCAAATATTTGCTAATTCAAATTCCTAGTTTTAATTAAATTAGTGAGGAAAAAAACTCGTTCTTTGTGTTTTTCATTCTCAGGCATTTAGGCCGACACATACGTTTTTATTGATAATTACAAATGTGCATCACGTTTCATTTTGCTTCTTGTTTTCAAATCTTTTTATGTTAAAATGAACATTCGTGTTTTCACTTTTTACTTCTCTGAATAGTGAACAAAAAGTAGTGAAAACAAATTAAAACAATGCCATTTTTGCATATTTTAAAAGGGGTTTGCATATAAAGGGAATTTGAGAAATTAAGAAGCAATGTGAACCTCGCCTTACGGAGAAATTAGTACATGGTCTGAGACCATTTGCTTCGTACAAACTTCTATGTAACCTTTAATCTGAGATATTTAATTAGTAAATCATCATTTAAAGATTAGTCGAGATCACCTGATCTTCACCATGTAATAATATCCACGCCTTAGGGATAGTTGTGAAAAGTGTTTTCTTCTGTTGTCTACTGATTTGGGTTATAGGAGTTTCCCATATTTGTAGTGTAACAATCTAAACCCCACCCACTTGTAACATAATGCCTGAAATTTATGCTTCCTATATTTAATGCTTTGGAATGTGTAAATGTCAGTTTGCATAGTTGGAAACTGGTATTCAAACATTCTTTTTATGGTCTTCTACACAATCCATTTAAGGGATGTAATTTGTGGAAAAGATAATTTGCCTTGTTTATTTAAGAGGGTAAAGAATTGAATTTTTCTTCAAGTTAAAATCAATTCATTACCTTTATGGCTTCGTCTTTGTGCAATTAGGTATCCTTTGCAAGTTGGCTGATTTATATTTTTACTTCTAGAAACTTGGAATAACAATGCAACTGAAACGAATTTGCTAGCTAGCTGATATATATTTTTACTTTTATAAACTTGGAATAACATTGTACTGAAACGTAGGTGTCAAATTGGTTTATAAATGCTCGAGTGCGTGTGTGGAAGCCAATGGTTGAGGAAATACACATGCTCGAAACAAAGGGTGCAACAGAACCCCACCAAGCCTCTAATAAAAATGACCAGGTAGCTTCTGCATGTGAAGGTAGCAACCAGCCCAAATCAGACCACCAACCTATGAGCAGGTTTGGCACGCATGCATCATCACATGCAATCCCTGACAAGCAATTTCAGGGCTTGGAAATGGGGTCATCATCCTCAGCAGGCAATGAGGAACACATTGGAATGAATGAAGACCAGTGGAATCAAGAGAAGAGGTCAAAACTTGAATGCCAGATTGCTACCACGCCAAACATGGATGGGACAGTGATGGGGTTTATGCCATACAGAAGAGGTGGACTTGAGGTTGGTGGTCTTGGATCTGTGTCACTCACATTGGGTCTTAGGCATAGTGTTGAGGGTGTACAGCAGCAACAACTGCAGCAAGAGGACGATCTGAGGCGTCAGTTTGGAGGGCACATGATCCATGACTTTGTGGGCTAGTTAGATATTTGTCACGAGGGAAGGAATAAGAATGGGTGAAGGGAATGGGGACCCTTTGATAGCTAGGTCACGTCCCGTGAATGTGGCAAAAAAGGAGTTTTGTACATTTGCTTAGTGAGGAAAGGGAGAGGTGGGGTTATTGTGTGAGCTGTTTTTTACCTTAAAATTTTTGCTTTTGTGTTGGGGAAATTGTGAACTGGGATTGGGTGGCTAACCTTACAACATTGGCAGATGAGGCAGTACTTTGAAGCAGTGGTCAATATTAAACTAAACTTGCAAGGATAGTGAAAGGCAGGGGTAATAATTTAAGGTTAAATATTCCTGCATGCACATTTCTGTAATATTTAACTTAGTGATTTGGGCTACTTATGAAAAGAAGAGAGAAAGAACAGCAGCAATATTTATACAAATAAATTCTTCTCCTATGCTGAATTCCTCCCTATTTTCTTTTTTCTGTTTCACCTTCCGTGGATGTGCAAGGCTTATTTATATGAAATGAGCAAAACGTTAATTTGCTTCTAATCTATAGCATCAGATCGAATCTAAAGACAAATAATTTGAATGTAGGTGTCTACTCGTGAACATATTGGAACATGTGCGATATTTGCTCATCTAACTGATACAGGACTCAACTCCACAACCTCAGCATGGGAGTGAATTGCAAAGAAAACAATTTAGAAATTGACAACGTTGTCTATCAACATTTAATGTTTGTACTAGGTGTGGTTTCTATAAACAAGTTATTCATTGTTAATATAACATGTCATTGTGGTAAAGTTGTTATTACACGAAATATCTATATTGATTCTTTTTGGAAAACATGTTGTAAAGTTATTAGATGAAATATACATGTTGATTCTTTTCTGAAAAAGAGAAACTAATCACAGTGCTCTAAAAGCCTGGAACAAGCTTCCACTAAAGGAGGTATCATCACTTTTCTCCTCTTGTATTATTATTATTATTATTTTTATTATTTTGTGATATTAATTGAATGCTAGAGATTATTTTTAAAAGTAGATATTGTACTCTTATTGATAGGAATATTTGCCGTCTATCACGAGATTAAAATAAATTTTTTTCAAGTTACTTACAATTTTTGATTTTAATCCACTAGTCAAAATATCATGTTAATATTAAATATTCTCAAAATTCATATGGAGCACTTACTTCTAGAGAGAAAAAAAAATATGGAACAAAATTATGATTATATAATAAAAGAGTCAATAGAACATCATCAATATATTGGTCAAATGATTGAAAACAACTTTATGAAGTTGAGAACAATGGACAAAGTCATGTTATATTGATGAATTGTAGATAATGTCATCTCTATAATTAAAAGTAATTTATGAAGCACATCCAACAATGTAAACATGTGTTCAATCCAATATATAAAGAGTTTTAATAATTATAAATAGTTTTTGTCTCTCATGTTAATGAAAATCGGTTTCCTTATACATACAGGTTTTATTCTTAAGATTATGACTAACAACAACCTTCCCTTCAAGTGGAATAATGTCATGCATTGGAAAATTTTCCCAATCACACTCAAAAGAGCAACCCTATAGTGGCTTTACAAATTACCACCATACTTGTTGACTTGTTGTAAAAGTTCTTCATTAAGTTCAAACTACAATTATTATTAGTCAACGACATGTGACTAGTTTTGTATCATTAGATAATGTAAGGCAAGGGAAAAACTAGCTTTTTTGAGGGTTCATACTAGATAGATTTGCAATCGTATCACTTAAGATACCATATCTCGATTGTCATGCACGTAATGATGTTTGAGTTGCAACAACATCTTTTCTTGAATAGTTTGTTGACTACACTCCACAGGACATGAATAAACTTTAAGAACAAGTGTCCAAGCACATCTTTACATAGGAAAACATCAAAATGATGAAACAAAGATGAATCATGTCAAATTTTCTTTTGTGACTGGTTCAAACCAAAACTCGAGACACATTTATATGAGAAGGTATGCAACATACACACCTCTCAACACCAAAAGAGGTGACATTTTACAAGAGACATTTAACATCAATTGGTTACCAATTCTACCATCTTTTCTTTTCGTTGTACATGTCGATACCGCCGAAACATTGGTCACACCACTAAAGAATGCTCCTGGGCCTGAGGATGCAATGGATACAAACGAGTTCACAATAGAGATAATAGGGGGACACTATAGTTAAGAAAAAGGAAATTAGTAGAACAAGAATGAAAACAATCAGGTTCTAAATCAAGAATAAAACCAAAATAATGGAAATGGTTAACACCAACACCTTTAGAATGAGGAGTCATTGATATAATTGTGTTACTAAAGTAGGAAGTTTGAACTCGACTTGAAAAAGATATTATTATCATAAACACGGTTGGTCTATTACAAGAAGGTTAGGTTGTAATCACAACAACAATTACCAACTAACCAGTTAGATTATTATTGACAAATCAAAGAAGCTCGATTGAGGTATTAGACTGGTTAAGTTGGAATATCATTAACAATATTTTATATGGTTTGGTCAACACAAATTGTTCTAAAACATCACTTTTTTTTTTAATAATTAAGTACTATTTTGAAAAATTAATTATTAACGTGTAACGTGTAACATCCGCTCTTGATAAACCTATATATAAATCATTTTATAGTTATTAATCTATAATCATCCAAATAATTTGGATCATACTCGGACAAATTCATTTGTTATTAAGATAAGTTTTGTAAGATAAAAATCTAAATTGCATTTAATGTTACAGATAAATTTTACTTATTATCATTGTCACATCAATATATATATATATATATATATATATATATATATATATATATATATATATATATATATATATATATACATTTCTAAGCTTCTTCAAGAATCCAACAATATATAACTAAACTTTAGAATTAAACCAAATTACAACTTGAAAACTAAAATCAAACCAAAAGTAATGATTACCATGATCTCTATAAATGACATTCTCGCACATACATGAAACATACTAAAAACAAAAACAACTTACAAAACAAGAACAGAAAGAGAAGAAGAACAAAATTAAAGTAAGGAAACATAGATATACATGCATAAGAGCTATTTTTTAATCTTGGTGAGTACCCTTAAGCCTCATTGTTTTATTTAAATTTTATTATTTGATTTCATGTTTTATACTTGCATGATTTATTATGAGTTGTACTTTTCAAGTTTTAAATGAACTCTCTACTATTAATATCATAAGATATTTAATGAATCACTAAAGAATAACATTGATCATATTATTATGTCATTATGGTATTTATGTTACTTGTATTTGAATTTAATATCATTGATGATATTAGGAAGAATTAACAATAAATATAGTTAAAAAAGATGTTTTTGTTTGGTCACACTTACCTTACAAATCTTCCTGAGTAATTATTAAAGATGTCTTTTATTTATTGATGTTCTCAATTTTACTATTAACTTTGACAATATACTACTCTCTAAAATCAATATTTCTAATGAAATTGACTAAAATATCTGAGGTAGTGACTTATTATTCCTTTATTTTTACTATAAAAATTATACTTAGCATGTGTATATCTTACTTTCTTTCTTTATTTTCCTTAATGATACATATACAAGTTACTAAAGAAAGTCATGAATTATCCAAACAAACATAACTCGTTCACATAAGATATCTTAGCTTATTTATTCGAAAATAGGGTTGAGTATGAAGGTAGTAGATAATACAATTACGTTACGTGGAACTACTCACTCCACGATGCATTTTTTTCATAGTGCAGGAATACCCCTGACTCTAGATGGACAATCTTTGCCTTACCACCAATCATCTATCATAATCCTTTCTTCAACTATGCCTCCTCCTATAAGATGACTTTTTGTAGTGAAAGTTGTTTGTAAATAGGTGTAAATAGTAGATATATGTAGTAGGAAGGGAAGAACTCTGTAAACAAGACTTTTTCATGTTTTAATCAATTTTTTAAAGAATGTGATAATCTAATATTTGCATGCGTAAGTACCGATTGAAGTTTTGAAAAATTTTGTGAACATTTTGATATAAGATTAGACGAAACTTTTAGGGACGAGCTACTCAATTCTGATAATGGAATCAAATTAAGTACCTAGCTCTATTTGCAAAATAAGAAATTTAGAATAATTAGAGATATCTAGATTATACTAAAGATATTATTTGATAGGATTAGATGGTAAGAAATGCAAGAAGCTTTGAAATAAATGTCTACATAGGATCATCTAAATATAACTATCAAAGTACACTCAAATACATAGACTAGATGATCATTACAATAAACATGTGTATGTACGTGTGTGTGTGTGTGTATGTGTATATATATATGTCTTAACCAATTCTATGACAACGATAATTACTTTTACTTTTTTAATAAATAAAAATATTTATATTAGTGTCAAACTAACATTAGATAAGTCAACATTAACTAAAATAAATAAGGTTAGTGTTGACCTAGTTGACACCAATTTCATTTATTTTTAGTATTTATATTTATTTAAGTTATTGTCGGCTAATTAATATACTATGAAACCTTGCAACTTGATGACAATGTGTAAAAATAATAGATTATTTCTAATTTGAATGCCTATATCTAAACCTGACAAATTTTCTCACTCACACTTTTCTTCTCTCATTTTCTATTTAAATTCCTTTGTATTCATATTTTTTATTTACATTCATAAATTTCCTCAAACTCATTTCTTTTATCTAAATTCATTTTCTGCATCCACACTCATCTCCTTTACCCTCATTGATCTCATTCATTTACACACATCTTCTTCTTCCACTTATATCTTTTTTTCTTTCATACACATCTTCCTCATTTACACTTATCTATTTCATTCACATTCATCTTCTTCATCCATATTCATCTCCTACATTTTTTTTCTATTTTTCCATTTATATTTATTTTATTAAAAATAAAAACTTTTTATGAGAAACTTTTTTTTAAATTATTGTTATTAGTGGAGGTCAATCATAAACAATTTAAATTAATTAAAAGTAAATTTTATTTAGTATTGGCTAAACCAATCCTAAATTAAATAAATTTTAAAATAAGATTGACACTAAATTATTTTTATTTAAAATTAGTAATAAATTAACGTCAAATTAAACCCATAATAGTTAGAATCGACCTTTAAAAACAAATGTTAATAAACTACCTTCAATAAATTTGGAGTTAGACATACAATGTAAATCTGACATTGATTAATTAGCGTTTAGGGTTTAAATATTTATTTTCAGTTTTAACAAAATTACAATTTTACTATTCTATCAATTCTCAATAAAAACAAGAATATATTATCACACCACGAAGTATTCCTAAGGGATTGCAAACGTTGAGTTATATGGATTATGTTTTTGGTATAAAATATATACGTGTATCCTCCATGGAATGATAACTCTGCAAGGAAGATAATTCAGTTAAAACAACGTACTATTATTATTGCCAATAAAATCTTTTTAAATATTTTGTACAATTACATATATAGATTTAAAAATTAGAACTCTTAATTAAACTGGAGTAACTTTATATCAGTTTCGCTTAGTGGTTGCTATGTAATATATTTTATGTAAATGGTGTAAGTTAAATTTGTGAGTCAATAATAGTAGGCCAATTGCTTCTCCTTTTCATCTTTACCTTGCTAGCGGTGCTTTTTACCCAACACTAACAACATCATTAGTCAGCAAGCAAAATGATCATCTTTAAATAATTCAAATTTACTTGTGCCATAGCCTTTCTTTGATAGTGGGAGAAGTTACGAGAAGAGAAATGCCTAGTTGGAAATAGAAATAAAGTGAAATACAATTTATTTTATTAAAATGAAATATAAGGTTTGTTATAAAGAATATTTCTCTAAGCACTCTCTGAAAAAAAAATAGTTAATAAGGTGAAATTAAAATATACAAGTTCAAAACAAAATTTTAATAAAATTATAAGGGAATTTTAAAAAATCGGTCTATGTATAATTTAATTTTAATTTATATAAAAATTATTTTTTTGATTTTTTTATTATTCTTTCTTAAAAGTGTTTATGAAGAATTGTTCAAACAAATTCATAGTAGAAATAGAATAAAAATGAAAAGAAAAAATTGCTTGAATTAAGAAAAGAACGGAACGGAAATAGATCAAATTAAAATTTAATTAATTGCCCCTAAGATTTTTTTAGTTGTTTTGGTTTGTTGTTTTGATGCACATATAATCAATTAAAGTGCATATCTTAATCCAGTGAGTGTTTGCATTTTCAAATAACTGAACATCTAGAGTTCCAGAACTAATTAAAAAACCAGCATATAATACATCTATTTATCTATATATATAAAAACATATTTTAAAATGAAATAAAAATCCAAGTTCCATAATTATAAGAATATAGGTTCACAAGCAGGGCCTATGGGTTCCCTGCATAGGCGATACATCAATGATTTCGTCTCAACCTAAAAATCCGATGATAAATTGTTTGAACAATTTTAGAAGTGTTCTTCCACTTGGAGTCTGTGGATAGGTTTAACATAACCCATATGAATTCACCCAACTCCATCATGCCACATAATACCATAGGAAGGACTTGATTTACCTTATATTTAGATTAATTATACAAATGTGAGTGCTAAGTATATATTAAAATATTAGGTGTGCAATCTAAAACTTGGGAATCAAAGAGAGAGAGAGAGGGTGGATCATAGAAACTAAAGTGGACATACATAGCTAGCAAGGGCACTGGTCCACATTTGGATTTGTACATGGTGGTAAAATTTACATAAAAGTACAAATACTCTTAAGAGTTAATTTAAAGTATTAATTGAAACATATAAATAATAAATATTAGTCAATATATATTATAAAATATTGAAATAAATCTGCATTACATATTTAACATGAAATTGTAAAAGAATCAATTAGTGCTTTTTTTTCTTTAATTTTTAAAATGGTTTTAAGAATAAAATCGTAATAGAATTTTGAATTTCAAAACAGATGAAACTGTAATTGATTCTAATAATATTCCATTGATCCCTAATTAAAAAAAAAGTAATTTTAAAAATAAATTATCTTTTTCTTAACCTCGAAGTCAATAATCATGCTATTGAGATGCTTTTTAATAACAAAATCATGTTTCAAATAGACAAATATTTCACATACAATAATTGAATGGTTACATTATGTGATCCAAGCTTCGGAATAAGTACCATAGTCTCATAAATATATATTTATAATTGCATGAAAATTTTATAGTAATATCATAAATGAAATTTACGCATGTGTACGAGATTTATTTGTATTGGACTGGCTTTTAAAATTAGTTCTAAAATAAACTCAATTTAATAGAATTTTTTTTTTCATTCCTTTTTTGTTTAAGTTTATTTCGTCCGATTTCGGGTTTGGATTATGACGAAAGATTAATAATAATTTTAATCTCAATTCAATGGTTTTCTTAAGAGTAATGGAATAATATTTAACCGTGAAACATAATGAAATGAACAAAACTAACATTTTATGATCAATTTTGACAGAATAATGAATCGGGGAATTTTCCTCATTTAGATTGAACAAATAAAAGTAAAAAAGAAAGAATGAATGTTTTTACGACTAATTTGATTTGAAGTACATTATAACCTTTTTTTAAAATTTAGAATTAAAAAGATATATGCTTTTACTTTCTGCTTCTTTACTTCCTCTTTTTTTGTTAGGAGAATTCGAGCGACTAATCATATAAGGAAAAAGTCGTAAAACTAACGCTTTAAGGTTTTGGGTTAAAGGTGATGTCATTCCTTTATATGGGTTGGTTCTTGTCTCATTCTTGTAAAATCTCCTCGATTTTCTCCTTCGGAGTCTCTCAACAAGTGGTGATTTCAGGCAAGTGTGTCCCGTATAAGTGTGTGAACAGCGGTACAAATGAGGGGTCATGAGTAATGTACTCGGGTTGAGAATGTTTCCGCTCTCGAGGAGGAGTGTATCAATGTGGTGGAGGAGTGACTCTCACTTGAGGAGGAGATTGTTAGGTATTCAAGTGTGAGTCTAAGTCCCACATTGGATAGAAATGAAAAAGTTGAGCAACATATAAGAAAGAAGACCCACAAATCCAACGTCTTAAAGTTTTGGATTGAAGGTACTGTCATTTCCTTATATGGGTTGACTCTTATTTCATTCTTGTGAAAACTCTACTTTATCAACGAGCTCAAGTTAAGAATATCTCTTATCTGACAATAATAAATTAATTCCTTTGAAGCCTATACTGAAGTAAATGTTATATTTTAATGAGAACCTTTTCCTTAGACGTTATCAAGAATAAAACCCCATGCTATAATGTGTGCAGTTCTAGCTGGTTAATTTCTTAACCATATGTTATTTTGCCAACTGAGAATTATTTTTCTATATTAAAACTGTTAACTTAGTCGTTGAGCTATTATTGGGGTAGGATCTATTGCTGTTTTAATATGTAGTTTCTATCTGATATTGGTCCGAAGTTACTAATTTATCTCAGGTGCTGATCATTGTGTAAAAGGTTGAAACACTAGTGTTTTGTGTATATAGAAATACATATTTTTTTCTGATAAAAAAAGAAAAGGAAGAAAACCCTGTGCATGGCTATCAACAGCATCTGTACCACAGCCTCTTCAAAGTTTTCTCTGACGACATGATGGTTCAATCCTTAAAATTTTTGCTGTCAGTTAATAGTTGTAACTCACAATCTCTAAAATAATTAAGAACATTTCAAAGAAATGGTTGGAAGATTGACAACTAAACACAATTGATCAAAACAAAGTCTTCTTTATTTACTATCAATTCAACTCATCTTGATTAGAGCTAGCAGTGTTGAAGCAACAAATGCAGAGTTACAAAACATACCAACTCATCATCATTATCACTATGCACACCTACGTACATGAAACCACCATGGTTTGCATATACGTTGCCCTAAAGTAGTTTTTCCAGCTAATAGTTTCATAAACTAATCTCAGTATAACTCCTTGCATACATATCTTATATCTTACTAACACACATATCTAGCATTCATAACTCATCAAACACTCCAAGACTCATGCATATATACAGCAGCCATATGAGGCATCTTAGTCTACTAAATAACCTTTAATTTCCTCCCTGACCAGGTGTGCCATAATCCTTCCGAGGGATGTAATGGTGATTAAACTCCTCACTGATTGTACGTTGGCCAGATCCAGGTTTTCCATACTCCTTTCGAGGGATTTGATGGTGATCATTATCATCAGATTTACTGCTGAGTTCACCATTCTCCAATTTGGTCATGAATTTCTTCCTATCTGTAGCCACACAAGAGCTTGCCAGCAGCATCAACACTAGCAGTGTAACAACCACAACCTTCATTCTCTTCAAACACTAACTTGATCAATTTGCTTTAGTCACAGACAAAAACAGTTAGGCCAGGGAAATTAAGAATATAAGTTATACAAACACACACATATACACAGGAGATAGGATCATTCAAGAAGCATGTTCAGTTAATGACTTACCAGAAGGTGCTATGTACCCTTTTGTGTGATCTTACAGGGAGAAGAAAAAGAAGGTTCAAGCAGCTTAAATAGGGGCATATGGAATGAAGTTAAATGTGAGATAGGGAAATGGGATGTCAGTTTCAAATAATAGCATGGTGGGGTTGAAACCATGACGTTGTGGAAAAGATTAAGTGCGATGCCCATTAAAATTGTTAGTTAAACAAATCTAATGATGATATGCTGGTCTATTTTTCTATGTGGTCTAAATAGGGAAATTCCACCTAATTGGAGTGCATTGGACGTGTAGGTCGAATTAATTAGATCGTTGATTTCTTTTCTTTCTTCTTTTCTAATATCTTTTTTTCTAAAATGTATGTGGTCTGTCCAACTTGATTGAATGTTGTTGGGAAACACAACGAGTAGAATAACCATTCATTTCAAATCTACCTCATTGAAAAGACCAGCAATAAGAACGCTTTAGGGTTATTTTAATAATTTGTTATAATGATGTTTGACGCTTGGACAAATCTGTGGTTTGAGTGTTGATTGGATATAGGATATGGAAAATTATCTTTTTGATACTACTATTCACTGATTAAATCTATTTAAGATTTTTTCAATAAAATATTATATAACAGTAAAATAATAATAATAGTCGTACACTGAATGAATAAAATGAACAGTGATATGAAGATCTCGGGACTCATAGGATATAATATATATTATTTTATTAATATATAATATTTTATTAATATTAACCAATGTCAAATAGTGTTTTTTTCAATAACAATACCAAACTAATATTTTCGAGAAAGTAAAATTGAAAAAATCTCAAAAGAATAATGAGATATGAGTTAAATTAAATAAGTGAATTATATTATTTTTAATTAAAACTTTAGTTGAATTATATTATTTTTAATTTAAAATATTAAAATATTTTGTTTGTGAGTTTGTTTTATATGTTGTCTAATTTTTTTATTTTTATTTAATACGAGACTTAGACTCATATTTAGATATTTAACAATTTTTTTTTTCAATTAATAGTTTTTTCTATATTAGCACACCCTCCTTTAGCGTAAGCATTTTCAAAGAGTACCTTAATTACAAACGATCCTAATTTGTACCGTCATTTACACATTTAAACGAGACACGCTTGTCTTAAATCTCTATCAGAAAGACTTTCGATACAGGAATCAAATTGCACCCGTATAAGTCGGTTACCACCACGAACCTTCAACACTGATATCACTTGTTGGAAAGATATAAATAAATAATACTAAAAGATCTCATAAAAATAAGAATGAGAACTGAACCAAAATCTACTTAAAAATAATAAGGTCATTTTCAACTTAATATATATATATTGATTCAGAGCTCCTCATGCTATTCACTCTTATCTTGTTCAGCCTGAAACTCATTACAGCAAGTTTCAAAATGAAAACTGAATAACAAGAAGCAGGATAAAAGGTTCACGGTATAGTAGCAGAAGATGTAAAAAGAGAAAAGGAACAGAGAGTATTTTATCGAAAATAATCTTTGAAAGATTACACATATATTATTTATCCCAAATAACAGAGGAAAGAAAAGAAATTTATAGAAAGAAAATCAGTAACTGCATAAACAGAAACTGCAAACAGACTGACAAACTAGCACAAAGGTTAAGAATATATATATTAACGGACATTGATGCTTTGTTAAAGAAGAAAGAAAAAAAAAAAAATTGAAAGAGAAGAACAAGAATTAAAAAGTGTGCCTTTATTCTCTTTCTTTCATATTTTACAAAGTCATACGAACTAAACTAACTCTTCTAAGTTTAGAAGAAAAGAAGCGTCTTTAATCTTTCTATATTGAAATTTTGTGTTTTAGTTTACAATTAATCTTTTTGTGTATAGTCCTACTGTTAATTAAAATATAATCTCATTAATTTTTTAGTACGTGGTCATATTTGTATTTTTGATTTCATAACATTCGAGTGTATCCTTTTCATATTATTTAATTATATTTTACAAATATAATTTGACATTCATGAGTCTTCTACATTTTCTGAACAATTTCCTGAGAGTTTTTTTATAAAAAATAAATGAGTTTATTGTAGCTTTTCTTATAGATTTTATAAAGTCTTGAAAAATATTAGCAGAGAATTTTTTTACGGAAAATAAAAAAAATCCAGTAGTGATTTATAATAATTTATTTAAAAAATTATCTTGTTGTAAGAGCTCTAAATACGATATAAATATATTTTTCAATACATTTTAATTTTACTAGTCAATGTTCTTAACATATTTGAAAAGTAATAAATTAATTTAATATACTTTAACAATAATAACTGTTATAACAAATGCACGTAAATCTTAATATTAGTTACTATTAATTTTTGCTTTATATTTTAAATCCTCCCATATTAAACTCCATTGGTTTTACATGTTTTAAGAATACTAGAATATAAAAAATTTGTGATGTAAATTCATCATATTTTTTTAGCAACAATAAAAATTTCAAAACAAACAACAATTTTGTCACCTGATTTTTAGAGATGGAGCCTATTCCCTCTTTATTATAAAATATTTCAACTCAATTACAATTAAAAAAATTATTTTATCACATTGTTCATCCATTATATTCATTTAATACTGTTTTATATAATAAAATATTATATAAATAATAAAATAATATATATATATATATATATATATATATATATATATATATATATATATATATATATATATATATATAAAACATTCATCAAATCATTCTCAAACTTTCATAATCAATCCTCTCAAATCCCTTCAAATCTTACCATCCATCCATTAATCCAAACAATCCATTAATCCCCACACAATTCACTCAAATCCTTTCAAATTCATCCCTTCAAATCTACTCCTCCAATATAATTTTTGTTTAAATTATTTAGTTAAAAGTTATTTATTACAAGTTTTGGATTAGTATCAAAACGACTATTTTACTAAAAAGATGTGAGACATTTTATGTCAGTTAATTCAAAAACTAACAAAAAGTGTTAAAAGTCTTATTTTTTTTTCGTTTGTTATATTGAGTAAAACATTGATAACATAAAAAGTCTTCTTTTGTGTATGTTATACATCTAAACAGATGTAAAATGAATTTCTTATGTTATATAATTAATCAACGTAAAATAAGTCTTCTCTTGTGTTATATAAAAATGACTATATATAATATATAAAGATAACATCCAACCAAAATTGAAAATGAAGAAAAATTTTATGTGAGGTACTATATATGCTTATTTTTCTAGACAAAAGTCAATAGGCATTGTGTATTATTTTTTTTTAATATCCATACACAATTTATTATGTCATTTTATTTATAACAATTTATATTTTATGACAATATATAATAGAATTTTTCTATTGATGTACACATTTGATATTCTTATTTTATACTAAATTATTTGTTTTTATCATTTATATAGTTAAAATTATAATTTCTTAATTCAAAAGTAAGAGTCTAATTTCTCAACTAAAAAATAATCGTATGACTTCCCAATTTTTATTTTACAAAATTCTTTATTTTTTATACTTTTAAAATTTGTAATATCTTAATATAATAGAAATATAGACACAAATGTTTCCACTAGGTGATGGAGTGGTCTGTTGACTATTATTTTTTTCATTTTTTTAAATGAGGACAAAAGAAAGGAAAAGAAATTCGGGTAGTTTTACTGTTAAAAATTCGGCCATCTTAACTCAATTCTTATCATATGAATTATAAATATGTTTATTTTAAGAATTAAAGCGGGATTAATTTATTCGGATAATTTTTTTAATTTGGTTTATTTGGAGAAAATAATTATAATAATGTGATTTGAAATCTAACATATAAAAAGTGAAAGAGTAATTATATACTGTCAATCTTACTTGGGAAAACCCAAATAATACCTTGACGTGGTGAGTTAGATTGACTTGGGAAAACCCAAATAATACCTTGACGTGGTGAGTTGTAGACGATGTGATAGTAAACGTCTAACTTAAAAATGAAAGATTAGGGTTGGATCATTCGCTTGTTTCGTTTTTCTCCAGAACCGCACGAGCCTCACCGTTTTTCTTTCAAAACCCTAAACCCTTTGCCGTCGCCATCATCCATTGTCCTCGATACTCTTCCCTCTTTCCTATTGACTCAAACTTATGTCCACACGCAGGTCTTTGCAACTCTTTCCGAAACAGAGAAAAATTTTTCGAAACCTTCAAAGTGTTCGCAAATACAACAATACCCCTAAATCACTTTATTAACAAAATACCAACTATGCCTTCAGCCACGTGGATAAGTCACCACGTTTACCCAAAAGGGTGGATGCCAATAAGGATAAGGATGGAAAAAAAATAACTTTTTCCAAAGCGAAAAATACTTGACTCAGAAGTGGCACGAGATCCAACTTGTTATTGCTTGTTACGTAAGTGCTTACGTCATCAATAACTAACAATATAACTTACAAATTGACCACATGAAGCAATCGAATTCTTTGAACTGTGCACCATATTTCACTCCAAAAGCATGCCTTCGCAAGAACAGAGGCCGCACTTCGTCCTGTTTCCATTGATGGCCCAAGGCCACATGATCCCTATGATGGACATCGCAAAAATATTGGTGCACCGCAATATCATTGTGACAGTAGTTACAACGCCACATAATGCAACTCGTTTCACCTCAATCTTTGATCGTTATATTGAGTCTGACTTTCCTATTAGATCAGTTCAAGTTCAATTTCCATGTGAAGGGGCAGGAATACCAGATGGGTGTGAGAATCTCGATATGATACCACTAGGCATGGCCAGGGGTTTCTTCGAAGCAACAAGCCTTCTACATCAACCAGTGGAAAAACTCTTCGAAGAGTTATCACCACCACCAAGCTGCATAATCTCTGATATGTGTTTGCCATATACATTCCATATCGCCAACAAGTTCAATATCCCTCGGATTTCTTTTCTTGGAGTAAGTTGCTTTTATCTTCTCTGTGATCATAATATACGCATTCATAATGTTAGGGAGAAAATAGCATCGGACTCTGAGCACTTTGTTATTCCTGGTATCCCTGACAAGATTGAGACGACCATAGCACAAAGTGGAGTATCATTCAAAGAAATGTGGAAACAGTTTGGCGAAGAAATTATTGTTGCTGAAGCGGGTACTTATGGGATAATCATGAATTCTTTTGAAGAGTTGGAGGCAGCATATGCAAGAGATTACAAGAAGGCTAGATATGATAAAGTGTGGTGTATTGGACCTGTATCACTTATTAACAAGGATCATTTGGATAAGGCTCAAAGAGGTAGGGGCTCAACCGATGTGTCCCAATATCTAAGATGGCTTGATTGTCAGAAGGCAGGGAGTGTAATCTATGCATGCCTTGGAAGCCTATGCAATTTAACAGCACCCCAGTTGATAGAGCTGGGTTTGGCTCTGGAAGCGTCGGAGAAACCCTTCATTTGGGTTATCAGGGAAGGAAGTCCTTCAGCAGGATTGGAAAAGTGGATTGAGGAAAATGGATTTGAGGAAAGGACAAATTCTAGAAGCCTTCTCATTAGGGGCTGGTCTCCTCAATTGTCAATATTATCACACCCCGCAATTGGAGGGTTCATAACACACTGTGGTTGGAACTCTACCTTAGAAGCAATATGTGCTGGGGTGCCAATGATTACATGGCCACTGTTTGCGGATCAGTTCATGAATGAAAGTCTAGTGGTACATGTTCTAAAAGTTGGAGTAAAAGTTGGGGTGGAAACTCCAATGGCATGGGGCAAGGAAGAGGAAATGGGTGTGGAAGTGAAGAAGGAAGATGTTGAAACGGCAATAGCAGAGATAATGGATGCGACAAGAGAAGGTGAAGAAAGGAGAAAAAGGGTAAGAGAATTGGGTGAGATGGCTAGAAGAGCCGTGGAGAAAGGGGGATCCTCACATTCCAACGTCAACTTTCTTATCCAGGATATCATGCAAAAGAACAAGGGAGATGCACCATAGTTTCGTTAGCCATAAACCATTTTCAAGTAAAAGGTCACACCTTTTAGTTTTTCCCTTATGCCGGATTTGGTTGAATAATTTCCGGAGATTATCTGTGTTTGGTTGAAGTAATCTAGAATAATTGGCAAGAGAAAATTTGTGGGAACCCATGGAATAGGTTCCTCGTTCTTAGAAAAGATCTAGATGCAAATATATATCTCTGCCACCTTAGACGTGGTTTCACTGTATTCTAAGCAATTGCATGAAAAAAGTCATGTCTGCTGTTAAAGTACTTTCAAAATTTAGTAACTATCTATGTTTTCTCTTTCATAAGAGCCCAATTAAAAATCTTTTGAAAGTGACATGACATTCTTCAAATATATTTTTATATTGTTTAAATAGATATAATATTTTTAGGCAATTCTTTTCTTTTGGTTTGTCCTATGTAATCTCACAACGAAACCTCTCCATCTCTCTATTGTCATATTCGTCTCTCGAACAAATAAATTTGTTGATTGAAGGAGTGTTGGCTATATGCCACCAACTCACCACCATCATGCTAACTTCATGCCCACCATGCCACCATCTTGCATCGTTACCAAGTAAGTTAACACTAAATTTATTCACATAATATCTATTTAATTGTTAGCTTAACTTTCTAATATTATTTAATTTGCTAAGCTTAGTTGTTTGTATTTTGAGTAGAACAAGTTTACCTATATATATATATATATATATATATATATATATATATATATATATATATTTCACAAGGATCTTCAAAGTTAAGTATGAGATTAGTCAATTAAATTGGAAATCAGATGGTATTTCCTACAAATTATTTTGTATGGATACAGGTAAATTAAAAAGGGTTCCTATTGGAGGTATGCATGCCATATAATTTGGATAGATACACGTGTTAGAAAAGTAGAGCATCAATTTTTTGGTTCATGTTAAGATTGAGACATATATTGGGTCTGACATTGTTTATGTATTGTGAATGCAATTGCTTAACATGTTTCTTTCTGTTGTAATATTTGGTTTGTACCAAAAAAATAGAGCAAATTCTGTCATTTATTTTGTGAAAAAAAAATAAAAAATACATAACATGCAAATGTAAAAAAAAAAAAAAAGTGATAAACAATTTTGACATGCAACTAATTATCCTTGGTGGAAGAAAATTGATCTTTTTTCTTCAAATTTAGATACCAATTTATAATCTAATAGTATAATTAACTAAAATCTTAGAGTTGAATATCAATTATCTTGACTTAATTGGTCATTAGATTCAATCATTTTTTTTATTTTTTAATTATTTAGTAATCAGAACTTAATTTGGTAGTTATTTTGATCATAAATAATAGCTAAAAATTTATTTCTAAATAGTTCTTTTTCTTATAGTAAAGATAAGAAACCTTAAATTTGTAATAACTATATATATGAAATAGATATTTTTTTGGGTAACTTAAGTAGTAACCAAAGTTTAAGGTCAGTTTTTAATAACGTACAACTTTTTATATTGATTTTTTTATCAACAAATAATAAAATTAGAAAACATTTAAAGAATATTTTAATATTTGTATAAAACAAGTTAAATGTATATAATTAAGTCTTAACCTTACATCTAAAGACTCTACATGAGATCGAGGAAGAATAAAATTAATGAGAACATTTTAGGGATGTTCCAACCTTATTACAAAACATACCTATACAGCTATAACAAAATTCTAATTACAAAACGGATAACAACCTGAATCAACATTTTGTCAAAGCCTATGATTAAAACAACAAATAATAGGCTATGTTAATCAGAATGGAGATATGATATTCAGATAGTTATATTCCAACATTATCTGGTATATTGCAGTTCCTGCTATCCTTGTTTTCAAACTTTAACACCATAATGCATAATTTATCATAAAATCTGCTACACCTCATTCTTTCTTCATATTCAAATTTATTAACTATTTAGAGTTATCATACTTTACCTACAAGTATATACAACACAAATATGAAGCCAATATATGTTGTTTTATTTATGTTTTAAATCCTAAACAATAAGAAAATGACAAGTATTTACATAATTCCCTTGACAAGTGACTTAAGAATCTTGTGGCAGGAAGGTGTGGAAATATTTGTGGAGTATCCATAGCAGATACAATGATTTGTAATCGTTATTCAGTATATGAGAATTTGTGAGTAAGTATGATGTTAATGATAATCATATTTGTGATATTTGTTTGAAACATAGAAAAAATATAAATTTATAGTAGGCATCGAAACTTTTTTACTCATAATGTATCACATATTAATAAATGATTTTAATGGTTGTCATAAGTATGAAAGAGCAAAAAAAAAATCATTTAACCAATAACTAAGTTTAATAGCCAATAGAAACATTTACATTATTTTTAAAGAGATTAAAAAAAGTTATTGAAAGAAGAGGGACATATGCTTTGATATTTCACATTAGTGTCATGTTCATTTAAGACATTATATTTTTAATATTTAATTTTAATTTCATAGTGTATATATATATATATATATATATATATATATATATATATAAATGTACTATTCAATAATATCATTACAATTATTTCTGTAGTATACCTATAAATGCTATGATAAATAATATATCATAAGTACTGTCCGCTAACAATTAATATTAAATTTATTAAACTTGTATAACATATTGTTAAACTAAATAATAACATAATTAAATATTTTAACTTGTATTCAAAATATAATATATTCATAATATTTTATTAAACAAGGTAAATGTTTGAAATGATTCGAATTTAGTATTGGAAAGTTCAAACAATATACAATATTCTATTGAGTAGAGTGAGTACGTCTGGAAATTTCTACAATGTGTATTTAAAGTGTGTTTGCATGATGAAGTGAATTTGAGAGAGTGAATTTGAGTTAATTTAAGATGAAAGCGTGTCGAAAATTTAGTTATTTAGATTAAATGAAAGATTTGAGAAAAAAAAAGAAAAAATTTATAAAAGTTTGTGAGTGATATATAGATATAGTTGATAAAATACTTTTTTTAGTAGATAAAGTTATAGATAAAATTAATTTAAAATTAAATATAATTAATTTATTAGATGTAATTAATAAATTATTATTATTTTAATTAAAAATTTATAAAAGTATCAAATATTATTTTAATTTTTAATAGTAGTATTATTAATAATTTTATTATTTTTTATAATTATTTTACTTTAATTAATATTATTATTTTATAATTTTATTAAATTATTTATTATTTAACATAAAATATATATTAACAAAATATTAAATTCATTTTACTATATTAATTATTTTTATATTGTTTATTATAAATTTAATTATTATATATATATTTGTAAATTATTTATTATTTTAAAATAAAATAATTTTTTTTATGTTTTATTTAATTATAATATATTAAATACATTATTATATATATTAAAAGTAAACTTCGTATATAAGCAAAGAAAGTTTAAGCCACGAAAGTTTTGGTTTTTCGTGCATTAATTTTATTTTTATTTTTTTATATTTTTATGTTTTACGACTTGTTTGAAGCAAACATCGCCTTAGAGACAAATTGATTCATAAAACTAAACACCACGTCTAGATAATAAAGTTGGTTTAATTTAGGTTTGATAAGTCAAGTAGGATCCAATTTTAAATTGTATTTTTAATTAGGTTTTCTATTATATTAAAAACTTAATTATATCTATAAGATTTTCAAATTATCATTTTAGAACAGTTATATTTATATAGTTGAAGAAACAAATTAAGAAAAAGGTTAAATAATATTTTATTACCTTTAAACTTGATTGTATTAAAATTGATATTTATTTTTTTTTAATATTTTTATATTTCAAATTTAATAAACATGGGAATTTAATTCTATACTAATTTTATTAATATTTATGCGATTTGCATATAATCATTCTAATAAGATATTTCTGAATTAATATATTAATATGTGATATTGAAAAAAATTATTAATGTCAATATTATTGATTTAAAGCTAATATAATAATTAAAATTATTAAATTAAAATATATGTTAAATTTTATATAATAAAAAAATAAATAGAAGTGTTAATTTAAATGGGAATATTTCGGAATTATGGAAAACTTATTTATTCATAAAATATTATTTAAATACCTATTAAAAAAATAGAAATAGTTTAGAAACTTTCTAAAAATTTAACCTTTTTAATAATAATCATGGAATTTTTTTCTAAATAAATCTAATTTTAAAAAATATTTATCAAAAAAACTTATTCTCACTTTTTTTTTAAATTAAACTTGTTTATTATTTATGTTCAGGATTCAATACAGTGAGCTCAATTTTTAAAATGAAATAGACCCCTTCCTATTTTTTTCCATTTAAGAAAAAATGAAAAAAAAGTTTAGGATTTGGCTGTTCAAGAATGGAACTCTGGTTTATTGTTCGGTGAGGGGGTGGGTATGTCGATTATTTATTTTTTCAAATTTTTTTAAATGAAGACAAAAGAGAGGACAAGAAAATAGGGTAGTTTTATTGTTAAAAGTTGGGCCATCCAACTCAATTCTCACTGTAAGAATAATAAATAGGTTTAATTTAGGAATTAAAGTGGGATTAATTTATTTGGCTAATTTTTTAAAATTGGTTTATTTAGAGAAAAAAATTATAATAATGTGATTTGAAATCTAGCAGATAAAAAGCCAAAATAATTGTCTCAGAATGTGAACAATCGCTAATACATCGATGCATATATAACTTACAAATAGACTGCATCAACCACCTGAATTCATTGTATTGTAATTTGTTCCTTGTCATTTCACCGCAAAAGGCATGCCTTCCCAAGAACAAAAGCCACACTTTGTCCTGTTTCCATTGATGGCCCAAGGCCACATGATCCCTGTGATGGACATCGCAAAAATATTCATGGGATCCGGTTTTTATTTTCAAATCAAAACGAGAATAATCCGGTTTTCATATTCTAAATTGGAAAATTTCTCTATTTGTCGTCGACAGCGTCTCAAATCTTAAATCAACTACTCTAATCAGTAATATCACTTACTAATTGCTAATAAACATAAAAAAATTACTTACCTATTGCTTGTTTGAAGGATTATCGAAGATTTGGAAGAATGAAAACAAACAGATACTGAATCTGTGAAACGAATGCCTTTTCTTCACAGCAGCAGCTATGCAAATACACAGATTCGTGCCTGGTATGGAGTGAAGTGGATGAAGACAGCAGTAGGTACAGCAGCACGAAAGCTTTAAACAGTGGTAAAAATAGATGGAAGTAGAAACTTCAAATATGAGAACCGAATATAACACTGAAGGTGTGAAGGCTAATTTGATCTTTATACTTTTAAAGGTGAAAGCATAAATGTTATTTCATATTTTGTATAAGGATGCCCGAAGAGGGTATTAAGGGACAGAAAGAACTCGTCCATTAGACACTCTTTCTTAGGCCTTCAATTTCTGCAATTGGGTCTTCAATTTCTCCGACATTAGAGACGTGTACTTCTGTTATAACAAACTTTTTACTTTCATTATTTTCAATTTAATTATCTACATGTGTTATCCCAATTAATTCCTCCCCTTGCTCCCTTGCTCACGATAGAGTGAGATGAAAATAAGTCATTGAAAGAGGTTAAACTCTAAGCTAAAATAATCCCACTACACTACTCGAAATCATTAGTTGATAAACATTATCACTATTGCCCATTTCTTCTAAGTCAAACTAAATTTATCACATAATTTAAGAAATAAACTCACTAAACTTTTGATTGATGACAAAAATGTTAATTAAATAAACAATATAATTTATTCTAATTAATAAAATTGATAATTAAAGATTTTGATGAACAGAAAATCAGCTCACTATCATCCCCGTAAATAAGAGAACATTCGTAAAAGTAAAGGAATTATTCCTTTATTCCTTTATTATTTACTTGCACGCTTGTTAACTTGATACTGGTAACACTTTGTGAATATATCCTAACTAAGTTCAAAAAGATATTTCAAGTATAAAAAGAAGTCAGTCTCAATCAAACCTTTTCTTTTATCGACTATAAAAAATAAAATAAATAAAAGCGCTTTAAGAATACTTTAATCCTGGTACAAAAGAAAGTGTTTCAGATCAAATATTTCACAAAATCAACTTTTACACTAAGATCCACCCTAAATGAAACCTTTATCCTTCAACCTATTTGTATGGTTAAAAGAAAAGAGAAACTTTTGATTTATGGGGAATAACATTTAGAAGGCACGAGGGAACAATTAGTTCATTTGTCTTTGTTCAGTGACAAATTGTACACGTCCTTATGCTGTAATTGTTTGTCTTATTGTGTCACTTTAGGTTCAGTTAGAGAGTATATCAAATTCCTTTTTCTAATGGAAAGTTTCAAGCAGCTTAAAAGACACTGATTAAGAAATTATAAATTTAAAATATTTATAACAATGTATCTTCATTGTGATTTTTAATACACACGGTCGTTGTAATTTTAGATAAATTTTTTAACTAATATTTTTTAGGCTAACTTAATTCATTGTTTTGAGAAATTATTACTTCCGTAAATTGAAAATAATAATGACTTGAATCATTTAATTTCTCTTGTAATATTTGAATTAGATCTCTAGAACTAGTTTATATGACAGCTTAAAATCGTCAGTGTAACAAAATTTGTAATTAAAAAAATACAAGACTAAGAATTTAATTACAATTCAATTAGATTATGTATTCAACACTTTACTAGTTAATTTAACCTACTTTTAATACCCTATTAACATATAGTATATGTTTTGAAAAGATTTCCAAGATTGATTGTTGACATATGACATACACTTAAACTTTAAACAAATAAACTTGGACTGGATAACTTGTTAATGGCCAGTGGTTTATGTATATCACATTTATCTATGATACGTGATTTAAAAGGTGACTACGCATTATTCTTGTTCTAATTCTGATTGTGACTCTCATAAACAGCTATCGTGTGATGGAAAAAAGAAGAAGAAAACAGACAGATATATTAAAGAAGCAACAAACAAACAAACAAAATCCTAGTTTGTGTATTACTAGCCAATAGATTCGAAATCTTGACAAAAGAGGTCAAAATTCTTGACTCGGGAATGTGTTATTCAGTGTACTAACGTAAGCGCTTACATATATATTCACTAATTCATTACAAATTGACAATATGAAGCAAGCAAATTCTGTGAATTGTGCATCATCATTTCACTGCAAAACTATGTCTTCCCAAGAACAAAGGCCGCACCTTGTCCTGTTTCCATTGATGGCCCAAGGCCACATGATCCCTATGATGGACATCGCAAAAATATTGGTGCATCGCAATATTATTGTCACAGTAGTCACAACCCCACATAATGCAATTCGTTTCACCTCAATCTTTGATCGTTATATTGAGTCAGACTTTCCTATTAGATTAGTTCAAGTTCAATTCCCATGTGAAGAGGCAGGAGTACCAGATGGGTGTGAGAATCTCGATATGCTACCTTCACTAGGCACGGCCAGGGCTTTCTTCGAAGCAACAAACCTTCTACATCAACCGGTGGAAAAACTCTTCGGAGAGTTATCGCCACCACCAAGCTGCATAATCTCTGATATGTGTTTGCCATATACACTCCATATCGCCAAAAAATTCAATATCCCAAGAATTTCTTTTGTTGGAGTAAGTTGCTTTTGTCTTCTGTGTCATCATAATATACGCATTCATAATGTTAGGGAGAACATAGCATCGGACTCTGAGTACTTTGTTATGCCTGGTATCCCTGACAAGATTGAGATGACCATAGCACAGAGTGGAGTATCATTGAATGAAACGTGGGAAAAGTTTCGCGAAGAAATTATGGTTGCTGAAACGGGTACTTATGGGATAATCATGAATTCTTTTGAAGAGTTGGAGCCAGCATATGCAAAGGATTACAAGAAGGTGAGACATGATAAAGTGTGGTGTATTGGACCTGTATCACTTATTAACAAGGATGACTTGGATAAGGCTCAAAGAGGTAGGGGCTCAATGGATGTGTCCCAATATCTAAAATGGCTTGATTGTCAGAAGGAAGGGAGTGTAATCTATGCATGCCTTGGAAGCCTATGCAATTTAACAGCACCCCAGTTGATAGAACTTGGTTTGGCTCTGGAAGCGTCAGAAAGACCCTTCATTTGGGTTATCAGGGAAGGAAATCCTTCAGCAGCATTGGAAAAGTGGATTGAGGAATATGGATTTGAGGAAAGGACAAATTCTAGAAGCCTTATCATTCGGGGCTGGTCTCCTCAATTATCAATATTATCACACCCTGCAATTGGAGGGTTCATAACACACTGTGGTTGGAACTCTACCTTAGAAGCAATAAGTGCTGGGGTGCCAATGATTACATGGCCACTGTTTGGGGATCAGTTCTTGAATGAAAGTCTAGTGGTGCAAGTTCTAAAAGTTGGAGTAAAGATTGGGGTGGAAACTCCGATGAGATGGGGCAAGGAAGAGGAAATGGGTGTGGAAGTGAAGAAGGAAGATGTGGAAAGGGCAATAGTAGAGATAATGGATGTGACAAGGGAAGGTGAAGAAAGGAGAAAAAGGATAAGAGAATTGAGTGAGATGGCTAGAAGAGCCGTGGAGAAAGGGGGATCGTCTCATTCCAACGTCAACTTTCTTATCCTGGATATCATGCAAAAAAACAAGGGAGATGCGCCATAGTTTCATTAGCCATAAACCATTTTCATGTAAAAGGTCACACCCAACAGTTTTTTACTTAAAGTCTTTTTTTTCAAATGCCGTCGATGATCCCTTTAAAATTTAAGAATTATCTATGTTTTCTCTTTTATACAACCCAATTATCTATCTTTCGAATGATGTGCCATGACATTTTTCAAATATATTTTTATGTTGTATAAATAGATTTAATATTTTTAGGCAATTATTTTCTTTTGGTTGTCCTACGTGTATGTAATCTAGATTTGTTTTCTAATATTTGGTGAGTTAATATTTTTGTATTTTACGTATAGAACAATTTTTGTGGTAAAAGATCAAATTTATTTCAGTTATTTTTATACTGAACAAAATTAGTCTTTAATTATAAGTTATGATATATTTGTTACAAACTTTAAAATAAAAATAATTTTTTTACTATCTAGCTAAGTTTCAGCAGTCCCGCTCATTGATTGAATCACTAATATAAGTCAATATCATTAGCAGGATTTAATTTGACTAGCGAAATAAATTTCTTTTTATTCTTCTTCTGGATGACGTAAATCTTTTCAGAAAATATAACTTTATTTTACTAATAGATGCGATTATTTTTCCTAATGAAATTTTTAGTTAACATAACCAAAATTTGAAAGTTTACGCTAGTTAAACTGATAACTAGTTAAGTAATAAAAATAAACGTCATTCTCATTTTGGGGTTATTGATACAGTCAAACTTCAGTATTACTTATTTTTTTCTTTTTGAATTCATGACTATGTAGTAATTGTTATTAACTAGGTCACAGTATAGCAGTTTTAGAATCATGATTGTATGACCCGGTAAAACAAATGCGGCAAGAATACTCTGTTAATTTTGTAATTAAATAAAGATATATTACGTTGATTAAAATATAACTCATGTAAAAAATATATCATTCTATATCGATTGTATATAAGGACATAGAAAGTAGTCCAAGAAGTTCTCTTTAAACAAATTTTAAAAAACAATTGTGTCAAGGATCTAATACGTCGGTTGATGATGATAAAAATGACGTGAAAAAAATTCATCTAGCAAAAGTATTGTAATATCTTTTATTAATATTGTGATTTAAACATTTTTTTTGTCAATGTTAATTATACAAAGACCTTTATAAGGCATGCAAATATAAGAAAATATGATAAGTTATTATGACATAGTACGGATTCATCACAATGAAAGAAAATGGATTTTTTTTATCTTAAGTTTGAGATTGATCCAAGAAATTTTAGATTTGATTTTATAATACATAAAAGGAATCCTTACATTAATTTAAGTAGTTCATAACCTGTTTTGGTAATTATTTATAATTTGTCATATTGTATGAAGAGAAAATATATGATGTTGTTTATAATCATATTAAGACCAAGACGTCACATATATGTTTATTTAAGTCTATAGATAAAATATTTGAAGTTGTTATGAAATGAAGGATTTGAAGTATTTTATGCATATGAAAGGATGAATTTCAATTTGTTCACATTGTTATTTTGCATAATTAGTAATTTTCTAACATATGGGAATTTGAGTGGTTACAGTGTCAAAGGACATCACACTTGCCTGATATTTGAAGATAACTCAAGTTCTCATCAACTAAAACATGGGAGGAAGACATCTTATATTGGATATCAGAGGTTTTTGATGCGCAATCATCCTTATCGTAGGTTAAAAAAGCTTTCAATGCATGTTAGAAGGATAGAACTACACCTTCATCCTTAACTAGTGAGCAAATGTACAATCGAGTGTGCCATGTCAAAGTGACTTTTGCAAAAACACTCAAGAATAGTGGTGTGAAAAACATATGGAAAAAGAAATTGATATTTTTTAAACTTCCATACTGGTAGCTAAGGGAAGTGGGAATGAACTTACTCTAACGGAGATTCTGATCAGGTAGAATTGTTCTATTATCAGTCATGAGTCCAACGGTGAGCTCTGTTCGAGAAACTAATGATGATGATGAAGTACAGAAGCCGATGCTTAGAGAAAAGTAAGAAGAAAAGGAAGTTAGAGATTTTTTAGAAAGATGGTAACTGAAATGGAAATGAAACTTGACTACTTACTTTTTCTATAAATATGTGTTTTTCAATTTAACAATATAATAATCAGGTGTTGATTCTACTTTTATCACTTCTGTTCATACGATAGATTTTCTAAATTATTACAATATATATATATATATATATTAATTTATTATATGATATAATAATAAATAATATTTTAAAATAAAAATTAAATATTGTATAAACTTTTATAATAAAAATGTTATATAATATCATTAGTAAAATAATTAATAATAATATAAATATAGTTGTAATTTAATAAAAAAACATAAATATTTAAAATGAAAATAATTTATATGATAATAATTTTTTTATGATGAAATAATAATTATATTTAAATTTATTATTAAAATTATTTAAAAATTTACTTTTATATTTTAAAGTATTAATCTTCTTAATCAATAAATTAATATAATTTATAATACATTGAATTTATTTTAAAAATAATTACTAATTTAATATTTTCATAAATGTTTTAAAATATTAATAATTATATTAAATAAATTAATTGAATTTTATTTTTAATTTTAAAAATAAAATTTATAATTTTATATATTAAAATATTATTATTTCTATTATATCATTCACCAGCTTTAAAGTTTTTCTTTTAAATCTTATCATCATTTCTTTAATCTAAAAAATTTAATTTTATACACACTTTATTAAATTTACTCTCTAATTTATTGTATGATCCAAACACACCCTAAGATAACAATTTATACCGCAACTAATTGACTTCAGTCACTAGTTTAATCATTTGAGACTTTCAGTTAATTATCAGACATTATCATTTTTTACTTGTTGAGTTCATTACATAATGATAATTATTTTTTGGTATTTTTAGATTATCTCAAAAAAGTGTCATAGTGTGTTGTATTGTCACAACTCACCAAAAATATCTTTTCTCGTGGTTAGAGAAACTGCTAGAAAATTATCACCGTGATTTGCTTCAAATAATGTTTCTGGTGAATAATTGATGAATAAGAAAATCACCACTTGGTCACTCAATCTAATGGTTGTATATGTAATGATTAAGTATTGACAGTGATTGTACGATGACAGCTTGGTCAAGCGCATGCATAATCTTTGTATCTAAATAATAATACTAAAATATATAATATAGACAAGAGGGATAACGTCTTTTTCAACTAACTTTATTTTATTCTTTATTTTCAATTTTATTTTCTTTTAATGCTTCTATTGAAAAGTTCATCCTTAATAGTTCAATCAATAAAAATTAGGAACGAATAATAAGTTACCTTTAAATTATTTTTATTTATTCCTCATATATCAATAATAATTTTAACGTTTTAAAATATTAAAGGTTTTAAACGGAAGGAATCAAGGGACATGATATATTCATGAGAGTAAAGAAATAGTAATATTTTTTAAAATAATCATTATATTTGTAAATGATATATTATTGACTATTAATAGTTTTTTTTAGAACAGCCATGATTGACTATTAATAATTAATTAACTATTGATGCAAAAGCTCTAGTTTCTTCATAAAAGGTTGATGCAATCTGTATCAAAAAAATGATGAGCAAGAGATCAACTAGTAAATAATTTAATTTGTGTTGACTTAGAAAAGTAGTCATTTATTATAGTTGATAAAATTAATTTTTGAACGAATTCTAATTAGAGTCGATCAAATAGATAATAAAAAAAATGATAAAAAAAACTTCGTGGACATCAGAACGTTTTGCTCTATTTCTTTTCCTTTTTCTTTTCTTTCTTCCACTTTCACTTTCAATTTATTATAGTCATCGCACACATTTTCCTGCAACCACAATCATCCCCTCTACCATATGTACTGCCCTATCCAGTTGTGGTGTATGGTCACACCATTATTACCATTTTTTTTATGGGATGCAGTATACTCTTTTATAAAAAATGGGTTTCTCGTTTCCCGATTATACTACTTTGTATATGAATTGGAGTACCTTTAAAATATTCTTTTTAATTTTATTTTTTTTAGTTGTTAAAAAAATTATTATTTTTTCTATTTTATTTTTATCTCTTTACTTACGGCTTTATTGTCTTCATGGAAAAAGTTTAATTAATTCATATATTGTAAAAAATTAAACATTTCTTTCATAGAAAAAACTTAACAATATGGTTGCATAATGACTCATCAGTTCAGTATCTAGGACAATCCATCATTTGGATGGATTCTGTTGTAGAAATGTAGGATGATCTCTAAGTCAAGATATGAACAAGGTAGTTTATTGTGTATGATAGATCTTCAACAAGAAGTTTTTTTCTTAAGATAAGGAGACCTAAATGTTATCAAATTCTTTTCAAAGTTTCCTATTATATGAGATGAACAATAAATGTTATTTGAAATTATTGATCTCATGACAAAAGAAAAACTTGAAAATCAAGTCATGCAATTTATACCTGGACTTTAATAAATAATATGAAAACATCAAATCACATGTTCTTCATGTTGACCCTTTACCACCCATCCTTTGTTGTTTAACAATAAAGACAACTCCTTGAAGATAATGTTAATTCTGCATCGTCTAATATCTTAGATGTAAAGAATACCTTACTATTTCTACCAATATGTAGATTTTGTAAAAATTCACCAGATTTCTTCCACAAGAATAATTGAAATGGTATTCTTGATAACAAAAGGAAAGAATCCTCACAACAATATTTGCTCTCATTGTGGATGATCTCATCATACTATGGATGTGTTATAAGAAACATGAATTTCTTCTTGTCTATAAAAGTTCTAACAAGAAGCATTAATACAATTGTAACAGATAGAGAAAGAAGAACGTCTTATCAAAATTGAAGATATAATTACCTAAGAACAATCTCAAGTCCTGCTACATCTAACAAATTAACAAATTTCTAGCAATTCGGATTCAACTCACACTGGTTCTATTTCAACTTGTATGCCAAACTTAAAACAAATAACGTCGTTTCAACACAATTTTACTTATCCAATTTAAAAGATACCAAATCTATTATAATTAAAGCTATTAGACGGTCATCCGACTTTTGCTTCTCAATCTGGAACTGTTAAATTGTCTAATACTTTTTTTCTTCACTATGCTCATTACATTCCTTCTTTCAATTTAAATATTATTTGTGTCTCAAAATTAATCGATCAGAATAACATCAATGTTACCTTTTATCCTAATTCTTTTATTATATAAGAAAACAATCCAAGATAATTGGTATAATTAAGACCATATGTAACCTTTATCTTTTTTCTTCTAAGAAAAACATTGTAAAACTTTCAATTATGTTTTGACTCAACATTTTTGTAGTGTTTGTAATATTGATTTTATCATTGTAGTATGAGTCATATTCCATATGGCAGAATGAATCTTAAGAAGCGAAATTATCCTAATATACAAAACACACATAATTATGTTTGCAGTGTCTGTCGTTATACCCAAAAAAAAAATAATATTAAGGTTTTTAAACTGAAGGGTTAAAGGGACATGACATGTGCTTACGAGATAATAGTGAACCACTCTTTCTAATAATCATGATATTTCTGTGAACTTTTTACTAAATTTGTTGATTATTAACAATACATGAAACTTTTTAATATGGTGGACCAAAAAGTTTATGCTAATTTACAAAAAAGTGATGCCAATTATTATTGTGTTGAACAAATGATGAATGAGAGATCAATGAGGGGGTTACATAGTTTGTATGAACTTAAAGAAGCCTAGTTTGTATCAAGGTGTCTTGCTCCTTCTCATTTTCCTTTTCTTTTTCCTCCACTTGGCTTCAACCTAAGAGACATTACACACATTTTTCTATAACCTCCACATGTCTCTACCTCTTTTACTGGGCCAACATGTAAAGACAAACCATCCACCATTATCTTCTCTTTTTTATCTCTACTTCCTATATATGCTTGTTCAATTGTTTTCACCAAAGGTAATGACATTGTCGACGACCAGCGACAACCTCTTCCTTGTTTTGTTTCCCATCTACTTGCAACACAACAAACACGTGTCTAAATAGTTAGATAAGGAAACCTGAGAGAAATGAAAGTAGAGGAGAAAAATGATAAGATTTCTGATAAGAGAATCCCGAAGAGAGGAATAGCTCAAGAGTTCTAAAAAGAAATTTCAAAAAAGAAAATTTAAAAAAAAAAAACTAGAAAACTAATGTTAACTTAATTGATTTTGGCAATAAAATATATTTTTTATTTAAAACTGTCATTTAAGTTCTAACTATAAAATATAATTAATTTGTATAGTTTATATAGGTGATGTTAATTAGGTCAAATCTAATCAATTATGAAATATCTATAATAAATTATGAGTGTGTTTTTTTATTTTATTATCATAATAATATTAAAAATTAATAAATAAAGTTATTTTCACTTATTATTTTTTAATTAAGTAACTTTATTTTCTACCTATTTTTATTCCATTATTGTTTCTTCCTTTTCTTTTATTTCTTTTCTCTATATGTCAAAGGGAATATTAGTATCAAACAGGTCTATGGATAGTTGTCACTAATTTCGATTTTGTATCATTTTAAGTTGACACTAATTATTTTCATATTTAAAAAATAAAAATGCTGCTTTCACAAATGAACCTCATATATATTCCTATTTTAAAGTTAAATAATTTTCATTTTAAGTTGAATTAGGCCACTATATTTTTAATAATTAAAAAAAATACAGATCACAAAAGTAAGTTTGAACTTTAATTATACACTTTCGTTTTTTTTTTGCTAGTCTACTTTTTGTTTATTAAATTTTTTACAATATTTTTGTTTTTATTTCACATTGAATCCCTGTCTTTCAATTTGTCATTTTACTGTACTCATTCTAGTTAAATTATTTTCCTTTATTTGTTAAAATTAAGTCAATTAAATTCTTCGAGTAATAAATGATGATATAACAAATTATTTATTTGTATTGACTGATAAAAGAATAAAATTAAATAAAAATTATAATTAATTATACTACTGATTAGTAGTTTTAAGAAGATTTTATTAAGAAAATTCAATATGAATCAAGTAAGAAATTAATATCAATTAACTCAAAATCTTAAAACAATAATTTTATAGATTTTCTTATTTATATATTGTTTGACTTTCCCGTAATCTTGAATTTATATTTAAATTCCTACCATTATCAAGCATGACCTAATAAAAAAAAATAGAAATTATAATTACTAAATACAACTTTAAGAAAGGAAAATTGAAGTCTCATATCAAATATGAATTTAATAAAAAATATATGAAACAAAATCGTAAATATCAAACACCACTATTGTATTATTAAAAGTAAAAAATTAAAATCGTATTTATGAAAAGACTTTATCAAGACAAAGTAGAAGTTAGCCAAGTTTTTAATGTTTTTAGAATTTACCACGTCTTGTAACATTTTCAAGAAATTACATGTTAATGGTAAATTTTCTAATTAAGATTACCTTTGTAATATTTAATACCTCAAAACTATGATTATTTGTTAGTAACCATTCAAAAACTATGATTATCTTTTACTAAACGATAAAAACTATATATGGATCATTATGAAACGTTGAACAATGATGAAAGCGTAGAAATCTGTGGAACAAAAATGCCTCAGAGATTATATACAAGACACTAATCTCATGCTCATATGTACCACACCCACTCAAATAATCCAACTTCAATTACGTAAGCTCTTACATCATTACCAGCATAATAATTCTGTACTCTACATCACTCTTATAAAGGATCAAGGACACTGCATAGTGAAAACCCCAAAACCAAGAGAGAGAATCTGCACGCTACCCATTTTTCATTTGCCTATTGGTAGCCATGGTTCTCCTAACAAACAATCCTCACTTTGTATTATTCCCCCTAATGGCTCAAGGCCACATCATCCCCATGATGGACATTGCAAGAATATTGGCACAGCGTGGTGTGATTATCACCGTATTCACAACCCCAAAAAATGCATCACGTTTCAATTCTGTTATATCTCGAGCTGTTTCATCAGGCCTCAAAATCCGGCTAGTACAACTTCAATGTCCATCAAAAGAAGCAGGGCTACCTGAAGGGTGTGAGAATATAGATATGGCAACTTCGAATGATATGTACAAAATTTTCCATGTAGTCCAAATGCTCCAAAAGCCAGTAGAGGAGTTCTTTGAGGCACTTACGCCCAAACCAAGTTGCATAATCTCTGACTTCTGCGTTCCTTGGACCTATCAATTGGCTGAAAAGTATGACATTCCAAGGATTTCTTTCCACGGATTTTCTTGCTTTTGCCTCCGTTGTCGGTACGTCATACACACTTCAAAGTTTTGTAAAAGCATCACTTCAGAATCCCAATACTTCACCATTCCCGACATACCCGACCAAATTCAAGTTACCAAAGAGCAGTTACCAGGATCACTAGCCAATGATTTGGATGACTTTAAAGAGCAGGTGCGTGATGCTGAAATGAAGTCTTATGGGTTTATCGTAAATACTTTTGAAGAGTTAGAGAAGGCATATGTGAGGGATTACAAGAAGGTAAGAAATAATAAGGTGTGGTGCATTGGTCCTGTTTCATTGTGCAACAAAGATGGTTTGGATAAGGCTCAAAGAGGCAACGAGGCCTCAATTAATGAGCACCATTGCTTCAAGTGGCTAGATTTGCAGCAACCCAAGTCTGTGGTCTATGTTTGTTTTGGAAGCATATGCAACTTGATTCCTTCACAACTTGTGGAGTTGGCCTTGGCCTTGGAAGATACAAAAAGGCAGTTTGTATGGGTTATTAGGGAAGGAAACCAGTTCCAAGAACTGGAAAAGTGGATCTCTGAAGAAGGGTTTGAGGACAGAATCAAAGGGAGAGGCCTTATAGTACGAGGTTGGGCACCACAAGTAATAATATTATCTCACCCTTCCATTGGAGGATTCTTAACGCACTGTGGTTGGAATTCAACACTTGAAGGGATAAGTGCTGGAGTGCCACTGATTACTTGGCCTCTATTTGGTGATCAATTTTTAAATGAGAAGCTTGTTACTCATGTGTTGAAGATTGGGGTGGGCGTTGGGGTAGAGGTTCCGATGAAGTGGGGAGAGGAAGAGAAGATAGGTGTGTTGGTGAAGAAGGATGATATTAAGAGGGCAATATGCATGGTGATGGATGAGGATGGAGAAGAAGCCAAAGAGAGAAGAGAAAGGGTAAGCAAACTCAGTGAGATGGCAAAGAGAGCCGTTGAAGAAGGAGGCTCTTCTAATCTTGAAATCACTTCGCTAATCCAAGACATTACGCAACAATCATCTACCTAAGAGGATCCAAAAGAAGAGAGGGAATGATTAATTGATTTGTCTTTGTTCAATGACAAATCGTACACCCTTGCGCTGTAATTGCTTGTCTTATTATGTCACTTCACTGCGTCTATTACTGCATGTGGACATTATCATTTTAGGTTTAGTTACATTTTTGTCTTGCGATTTATCTACTTCTATTTTGTCTAATTTCGTTTTACCGTTATAAATGGTTTTATTATATCTTGTCTTTAATAAGTTCAATTCGATTTGTTTTCTTCTTTTTAAATTGATGTTAATTAACGGTGGCAGGTTTAAATTGTCACTTAAAAAACTAGTACTAATCAATAATTTTTCAGTAATATTGTCATTATTCAAGACTACCAATACTAATTCAATTTAGACAAAAGTATGAAATTGTATTAATTTTAAAAACTTAAGGAACTAAATTGTATTCATTTGAAATTAACATATCAATTTAATCCATTTGTTTTTGAGAAATTGTTACTTCCGTAAATTAAAAATGATAATTACTTAAATCATTTAATTTCTCTTGTGATATTTGAATTAGATCTCTAGAAGTAGTTTATATGACAGCTTAAAATCGACGCTCTAACAAATTCTGTAATTAAAAAAATTACAAGATTAAGAATTCAATTACAATAAAAAAATTACAAGATTAAGAATTTAATCACAATTCAATTAGATTATGTATTCAGTACTTTAATAGTTAATTTAACCTACTTTTAAACCTGCACAGTAATATCGATTGAAATGTAGTATATGTTTTGAAAAGATTTCCAACACTGATTGATTGTTGACATATGCCATACAGTTAAACTTTATCTTGGAATCGTAATCGAGGGTTAAGAAAAATTAAATTAAATATAAAAATTATTCTAAATAAATAAATTTAATATTATTTGATATTTTACTTATATCTTTTTTAAATATCTATATTTTATTGATTTGATTTGTTACTATAATAATAATATTTTAATCCTTTAAACAAACAAACTTGGATTTGATAACTTTGTTAATGAGCATTGGTTCATATTTATCACATTTATCTGTATATACGGGATTCAAAAGGTGACTACGCATCATTCATGTTCTAATAATTCTGATTTTGACTCTCTCATGGACAGCTATCGTGTGTAGGACAGAAAAAGGAACAAAGAAACAACAAAATCCTAGCTGTTGTATTACTAGTCAATAGATTCGAAATCATGAGGTTAAAATTCTTGACTGGGGAATACGCAATGTGCTTGCGTTAGCGCTTACATATATATTCACTAATATATACTTACAAATTAACAAGATGAAGCATTCAAATTCTTTGAATTGTGCATCATCATTTCACTGCAAAACTATGTCTCCCCAAGAACAAAGGCCGCACTTTGTCCTGTTTCCATTGATGGCCCCAGGCCACATGATCCCTATGATGGACATCGCAAAAATATTGGTGCACCGCAATATCATTGTGACAGTAGTTACAACGCCACATAACGCAACTCGTTTCAACTCAATCTTTGATCGTTATATTGAGTCTGACTTTCCAATTAGATTAGTTCAAGTTCAATTCCCATGTGAAGAGGCAGGAGTACCAGATGGGTGTGAGAATCTCGATACGATAGATTCACTAGGCATGGCCAGGCCTTTCTTCGAAGCAACAAGCCTTCTACATCAACCAGTGGAAAAACTCTTCGGAGAGTTATCGCCACCACCAAGCTGCATAATCTCTGATATGTGTTTGCCATATACATTTCATATCGCCAAAAAGTTCAATATCCCTAGGATTTCTTTTCTTGGAGTAAGTTGCTTTTATCTTCTGTGTCATCACAATATTCGCATCCATAATGTTAGGGAGAACATAGCATCGGACTCTGAGTACTTTGTTATGCCTGGTATCCCTGACAAGATTGAGATGACCATAGCACAGAGTGGAGTATCATTCAATGAAACGTGGGAACAGTATCGCGAAGAAATTATGGTTGCTGAAATGGGTTCTTATGGGATGATCATGAATTCTTTTGAAGAGTTGGAGGCAGCATATGCAAGGGATTACAAGAAGGTGAGACATGATAAAGTGTGGTGTATAGGACCAGTATCCCTTATTAACAAGGATGACTTGGATAAGGCTCAAAGAGGTAGGGGCTCAATCGATGTCTCACAATATCTAAAATGGCTTGATTGTCAGAAGGAAGGGAGTGTAATCTATGCATGCCTTGGAAGCCTATGCAATTTAACAGCACCCCAGTTGATAGAGCTTGGTTTGGCCTTGGAAGCCTCAGAAAGACCCTTCATTTGGGTTATCAGGGAAGGAAGTTATTCAGAACCATTGGAAAAGTGGATCAAGGAAAATGGATTTGAGGAAAGGACAAATGCTAGAAGCCTTCTCATTCGGGGCTGGTCTCCTCAATTATCAATATTATCACACCCTGCAATTGGAGGGTTCATAACACACTGTGGTTGGAACTCTACCTTAGAAGCAATATGTGCTGGGGTGCCAATGATTACATGGCCACTGTTTGCGGATCAGTTCATGAATGAAAGTCTAGTGGTACATGTTCTAAAAGTTGGAGTGAAAGTTGGGGTGGAAACTCCAATGGCATGGGGCAAGGAAGAGGAAATGGGTGTGGAAGTGAAGAAGGAAGATGTTGAAAGGGCAATAGTAGAGATAATGGATGTGACAAGAGAAGGTGAAGAAAGGAGAAAAAAGGTAAAAGAATTGAGTAAGATGGCTAGAAGAGCCGTGGAGAAAGGGGGATCCTCATATTCCAACGTCACCAATCTTATCAAGGATATCATGCAACAAAACAAGGGAGATGTGCCATAATTTCATTAGCCATAAACCATTTTCAAGTAAAAGGTCACATCATTTTCTTTCAAATGCTGTCCATGATCCCGTTAAATAGATATAATAATTTTAGACAATTCTTTTCTTTTGGTTGTCCTAGGTGTATGTAATCTTGTTGCTACCCAATTATACCAGTTTAGTATTCCTCTGCGTTGAATCTCTATTACAACTCATTGTCATTAGCAGAGGTTAATACATTACATATATAAAGGCTCTTCTGGAATTATTTTTTTTTGGAAAAAAATTGCAATAATTTCTTTTAACTTTTTTTGCATTCATATCTAACAACTTCCAGAACTAATTTTGCTATAATTTTTTTTTTTTACAGAAGTTACAATCAACTTTTTTTTTTCATAACAGGTGAATAACTATAAATTATTCATTTTATATATAATTATTTTTATTGTTGAATTGTATTAACTAATAATTAATTCTCTTCAATTTTAGTTGAGATAATAAAAACTTACACCTTCACCACTTTAACTATCTCTACTTTTATTTTTCTTTGCTTTGATTTTTTACCTTAAAAAATAGGTCTTAATAAGTTTTTAGTCTCTTATAGAAATTTAGACAATATTTTTTATTTAAAGTTTCTATTAAACATTTTTAAACGATAAAAGTTTAACTAAAAAATATGATTTTTTAATATTTTATAAAAAAATAATTAATAGATAATCAATTCAAAATACTGATGAGAACTTAAAGTTAATTAAACTTATAAACAAGTTTTTTATTAATTTGACTTTTTCCCTAAATTTGAGTGTCTATGTATAATAATTATTTTTTTACATTCTCTAACAAGGAAATAGTATTATAAGCTTCTTATTATCGAGAAATTTTAATAAAGAGGTATGTATTCTCTTATACATTTATCACTCTTAAAATTTTTTGAATGTCTTTATCTTTACCAGCTTGAGTATCTCTAGTCTTTCCTTTTTCCTTCACTTTTAGTTGTAGTGGATCTGTAATGTTAAAAGAAATATATTTAGGATAACTTTGATTTCTTTCATTCTAATATATTTTTTATACATGTAATTATTCTATCAGTTTTGTTTCTCTTTTATTCCTTCCACTTTTTTACAGTTAGTTGTCTTAAGTATGTTTCTTTTATTTTTAATTCGTATTGTGATAAATTTTCAATAATATTATCTTCTTTTTATTTTATTAAAATTATTTAATAAATAAAAAAGTTAAACAACTTATAGAAAAGAAAATTTTCTAACTCATTGTTTTAAGATTCTAAATTGAAGTTCACATCAATTCGTGTGGGTCAGATTCAGATTTTATTGTTGATTAACAAAACAAACATTTTTTCTAGATTACATAAGTATTTTATGAGATATAATTTTGTTTGACTCAGAGGATTGGCTAGATTAATTTTCTCAATGAATTTTTTACACACTACTTAACCAATCATTAGTTACTCAAATAAATGTCTTTTTCATTCTTGAATTATATTTTTTTTTCTAAATTCTATTGCGAGTTTACATTTATTCCACATAAATTAAAAAAAAAAATCTGAAAAGTCTTTTTGTAACTTTTTGTTATCAATTTAAATATTTTATAAAAAATCAGTACAATTATAATAATGAATAAATACTCAAAAATCAATAATTTATTTTTTTATTACAGCTAAATAAGAAAGTATATAAAAACATTAAATTAAATAATGAAATAAAATTAAGATAAATACTTATAAATATATATTGTCTTGAAAAGATAATAAATAAAAATATTTAATCATATTTAGTTTATAAATAATATTATATATCAATAAAATATTAAAAATCAATACAAAATGTGAGGTAGAATAAATCAATCAACACAATGAGCCGCCTGAAATGCAGATTAGAACCCAGAGATTGAAATTTCTAATCCATTCGCTCTCCATGTCACAATCCAACTTGTTCAAGAAAAAAAAAAAAAAATCAAACAAAATTTCCAAATTTGTTTTACAGTCAAAGTTTTCAACTTCTTTTCTCACTTATTGTTTTTCAATGCATACCGACTCCATAGACTCCAGAGTCCTCCCAGGATATTTTTTGGAAGGATAAAAAGGATATGTCCCCTTCATCTCCCTCTCACTTTAGCTTTCGTGTTCTTTTCAAAGTGTTTCTTCTGTAAATGATTGCATTACTCTCAACTTGACATCCAAAGTAGGTTTAACTATACATGTAAAACATATATAAAAATAGTTTGGAGTTACGTACTCAAAATAAAGTCGGAAAGTTGATATCGATTGCAAAAAATATATAATCTAATGAAAAAAAATATATAATCTAATGGTAAAAGCAACAACACTAAATCAAGTAAAATCCACTTTATTTTCAATTCCAAATTAAGGAAACCTTCAGCATATTGATTGTTTTCATTAATCTAAAATTTTAAAGACGAAAGCAATACATCAATTTCATTCACTTATCTTTAAAACTTTAAAGAATATTAATAATAATAAAAAAAAAAGCTTGGCAAACTAAAAAAAAATCACATTCTAATTACATAAGTCTATAATCACGATTCACAACAATATCAATAATCATTATATACTCATAGACTTCGTATATAAAGTGGTATTGATACCAAGCTAATAAGCAAAAATACCAATGTAATCCCTCTAAAAATATCTCTACAAAGAGCATGTAGTGAACATGACATAACATTGACACACCTATCATGCTAACTTTAATCCATTAGACATCTTTCATGAGTTTTATTTAACTATCAAAGAACTTCAAAAATAGAAAAATTATGATTTATACTTTGTAGAGGAGTTACATGTAATTTTTATATATTTTAAAAACAATTATCATAATATTATTACTGCAACAAAATTCAAAATTTACATATTTAAATAGTGTTTTTTTACTATTTTCATTTTTAATACAATCATATTAAAATTGAAGTTGCGTATCTAATTATAAGTTTATTTTAATTTAAAAAAATAGATATTATGTTCGTAAATATTGTTTTTTAAAATAAATTTACTCTTATAATATGATTTATGTATTTTAAACTTATACTGTTTTGGTATAAAGATGGCGGATATGCCTGTGTTGCTCTAGTATTCCATAATGACAACACGTAAATGATAATTAAAGCACGACAAAACTATTAATTTTTATCTACTACACAATTTTTTTGTTAATTTTTTAGTTTTTTAATAATAAAGATCAGACACGCTTTTATATATATATATATATATATATATATATATATATATATATATATTTTATCTTCAAAATTCAAATACGTAAAATGATTTAATAAACTGGAATTGAACATCAGAAAATTATATAAATACTCACATTCCTTTAATATGAACTGAAAGATTTATTTAAACTTTTTTTCCTTTTAACTTTTTAACATTTTCAATGTTTTTGGTTCTAATTAACTTGAATTCAAATATTCATAAATGAAATTATCAATAATTAAAAATAACAACGTATTAAAATATAAATTATTTATCATGAATCTATGTTTAGAATATTTATTTATTACAAAATTTAATTATAAAATAATTTATATATGTTAGTATTAGTTTATTATAAGTTTCAATTTATTATAAAATAATTATATGCTATCAAGTAGGTTGTAGGTTTTAAACCCGTCGTCGAATATAACGGGCTTAGTCTATGTTCTCTGTTATTTTGTTACTATTTCTGTTATTTTTATCATCTATAAATAAACATTCCTTTATGTGTATTTACACACAAGAAAATTAATCCTATATCTATTTCTCTATTTTAATATGGTATCTAGAGCTTAGGTTTAGGGTTAGGGTTAAATTTTTTTGGTGAACCCACTGTTCACCGTCTCATTCAAGTGCCTCCGTCGCCGCTGCCGTAACCTTTGCCGCTGCCGCCGCCGCCGTCGCCGCTGCCGTCGATTGGGTCGGCGACACCACCATCAGAAGCGCCTCATCCAGGCGATTACTGTGCCTTTGGAATCGTGTCAATCGGAGCACCGACGCGCCTGCAGTGGCCGTTTTAGTTTCGATCACCGTTATTGCCGCGCGTGGCGGTTCGTCCGGCGACTTTTCCGGCGGCAATTACCGTCGTTGTGATCGCCGTCTTGCAAGCCTTCTGGATCTGTCCTTATTATTTTGATCGGAGCACGTTTGATTTTTTGCGTTTTTTCTCTCTCCTCCATGGATTCTTCCGCAACTAGCAACGCCTCCTCTACTTTTCCTATACCGGAGCACTATACTAATTATGTCAATGTTCATTTGTCAATTGACAAATTAGATGATAAAAATTATGATACTTGGGCTTCGGATATTAGGTTATGACTTAAGAGTTAAGGCTACGTTAATCATCTTACAACGTCTGTTGCTAATGTTCCTGAGAATGAGGTTTCTCGTTGGTTGAAAATTGATGCTCAATTATGCATGGTTCTCAAATCGACCATTCACTCGTCTTTGAAACAAATTTTTCGCTCTTATGAGACGTGTTCAGAAATTTGGGAGCATGCCAAATTATTATATACCAATGATACTCAACGTCTTTATGGAGTATGTCAAAATCTCCTTCATGTTGTTGCTTCG